>Ga0308002_1000135_pt1 | contig 29624 bp, 30 predicted proteins | sample Neamet34_FD_203148 | JGI IMG/M metagenome (GOLD analysis project Ga0308002, IMG submission 203148) | Marine microbial communities from water near the shore, Antarctic Ocean - #34 | ecosystem: Environmental > Aquatic > Marine > Unclassified | place: Southern Ocean | collected 2014-06-06
CAGATGGTAGCGGTAGTAATTTTAATGTCGTTAAAGGAATTGATTCCACCATAGATACTTTTGTTTTAAACCTAATTAAAGGATTGGCGGTATTTAAGCCGGGAACTATACGTGGTGTAGCTGTACGCAGCTACTATATTATTCCTTTCAGAATAAGAATGAAGTAGGTAATATAGATTTTATTTTGCGGTTAACTAGTGATGTTTCAACCAATATGGAAGGTAAAATTGATGAACCCAAATTTAGGCTTTGAAGGTACTAGTTTTACTAGTATATTGTTTTTCAAGTGTTACAAAACTACTACAATAATGATCATTTTACAATACCAATTTTTAGATGTTAATTTAGTATCAAACTCTATTATCAAAACCGACTAAGATTAAAGGGTTTAATGTTTGATAATATTTCTATTTCTGATTTTGTTTATAACAATATTGAAGATAATTCAAATTCGAATATTTATGATGTAAATGGAAAATTAGTCCATTATGAGAAAATTAATAATTCAAAAACAATAACTGTTAATACTTTACAATTTACCAATCTTTTTTTAGTACTTTTATTATACCGAAATTACACCAGTTTAATTATTTATAACTAAAGTGTAATAAATACACTTTATGTGATGATATCATTATGAATTTACCAACTAATAAAAAAGTCAGTAGTCAAAAATTAGCCTCAGTATTTAATAATACTAGTGCTACATATAAGTTTTACTGGTTTTTAGCAATTTTAGATTCTATAGATGAAGGGGTTTATGAAATAGATAAGAAGTTATTGTTTTCAAAAATGCTTTCAATACCATGGTATACGATTAACTATTTTAAAATATCGTTTGGTAAACAAGATCTAATTCAGCAAAGCGTTCAAGAAATTATGGATATTGAGAATATATCTATAAAATTAGAAATAAAAGGTATTGCCGACACACTTTATAATTCAACTATTAAAGAGACTCTTGAAATATTAAAACATTTTGATAACAATGTTCCTCATAAGTTTTTGAGTCCTTGGTTGGGTTCAGGCTCAAAAACAAGTGTATACTCAGGTTCTCAAAGTTTTGAAAATGATTGTATGTATGCCATTTATACAGATAAGATTGTTATAAGTGAAAATTGGAAAGAATATTTAAAAACTAATTCTGGTATTTTAAAGTCATTTACATATTGGAATCTATCCTTATTTTTACAAATTAGAAATTCAAATGTTCCAAATATACCTTCTAAGTTAATAAAGCCCATTACAAGAGGTTCTTTATCTAAACATAAATCTAATTATTGGGATCTTGTTATTGATGAATTAGAAGGTGTAGATTGTATTTATACTGGTAAGAAACTGTACAAAAAAGAATATGCCGTTGAACATTTTGTACCGTATCAATATTTAGTACATGATTTAATGTGGAATCTTGTACCAGCTGACCCATCATTCAATTCATTTAAAGGTAATAAGTTACCCAAAATTGAAGACTACTTTCATAATTTTTATAAAACTCAAGAACAAGCTTTCGAAATAATAAAACATTATAATTCTAAGAATAAATTTTTAGAAGATTATCTACCTATAATTCCTGATTTAAAAATTAAAAAAGAGTTGATGGAGAATTACATTTCACCAATCATAAAAACAGCACATAATAACGGGTTTCAATACTTGGTGATTTAATGAAGTACTTTTAAACAAGCCAAAAGACTGTATTTTATTCCGATATGAAAGCTTTATTATTAAAAATATTTATCCTGTATCTAAATCGCTTTATAAAACGCTTAGGGATAAAAAACTCAAGTTATAAAACTTGAGTTTTTAGTAGCGAAAACGGGTCCCGATAGCTATCGGGATGAACCTGTGACTTCCGGAGAATTTAATTTTTGAAAGTTTAATTTTTGAAAAAGTTTAAGGCATAAAAAAAGCTGAACATAAATGTTCAGCTTTTAGTAGCGAAAACGGGTCCCGATAGCTATCGGGATGAACCCGTAACCTCCTGAGAACTCAATATTTAAAGTTTAATTTAAAAAAGTTTAAAGCAAAAAAAAATTCAAGTCGTTAAACTTGAATTTTTAGTAGCGAAAACGGGATTTGAACCCGTGACCTCCGGGTTATGAATCCAAATTTATGCTCTGTAGGTACTGGTTTTACTGGGTTCTGGTTTTAAAATGTTGCAAAATCACTACAAAAACGATCATTTTGTAACACCATTTTGTAACACCACTTTTTTGATGTTAATTTTGTGTCAAATTCTATTGTGTTTTTATAATATACATGAGTTATTTATAACGCTAAATAATACTATTTATGTATCAATCTATTGATAGTTTAAGGCTAGTTATTTCAATAGCAAGAGATAACTGGTATTTATTATTTATAAAATTATAATTGTGCTAAATGTATGAATGTTTATTTATAAGTTTATACTGATTAAGAGGGATAATAAATAGAAAAGAATACCTTATGAAATACAAGAATAAGAAACAAGGGTTACATTTTCGTCTATTATTATATTGTTTTAATTCAAGTATTCAATTCAGTAATTCTTTCCATCAGCTTATAAAATCTAATTGTAGGAACCATAAAAGATACTTTCTTATATTGTTTTATAATCCTTTTCCCAATGTTTAATTGTTTTGGGTATGTAGTTTGCGTTATCAACACCTCTTATGGCATTAAAGTATTGTCTGTGTTCCTATTGTATTATATAGTACAGTATAGTTAAATGCTTCTATTCCATGATTTGTATCCATTAGTTTTTCTAAATCATACAAATGTCGGCTCATTATTTCTACTGTATATATATGGTTTCTTTTTCATTTTTTAGCTTGCATTAACGATTGGTGTTTTAATTAGGTTTAACATTTGGAGCCAAACTAAATAGTAATCTTATATTATTATAACTAATTTCAATATCAAGTGTCTCTAATGTCTTATTTGCAAGTAATTCACATTAGCATCTGTTTAAAATGTTTTAACTAATTTATTTAAATCTCTCGTTTTAATATAATGTAATTTATGTGTCATTTATGTATCAATTTTAATAAGTAATTTATATATTTTTACATAAACTAAAATCCGAAAACTGTTTTTGTTAGTAGGCGAAAAATTAAACTTCAAAATTATGGCATACAAATTTCAATTAAATTGTAAAAATAAAAATCAAGAAGGAAAACGTAAATACTTCAAGCCTCAATTAATTCTAATATTTTCAATTATCATGCTAATTACTGCTAATAGTTTTGGGCAGACTTTAAAATCTTTTAATGGTCTATATGCTAACGGTAAAAATCAACAAGGAAACGCAACTTATAAATTCTATGAAGATTTAGAAACAAGGAAATATTTAAAACAAGGTGTTTTTACCTACAGTTTTGTGGGTAAAAATGAACATAAAGGAATTAAACAAACAATTTTAGGGAATTATGATAAAGGACTGAAAGACGGTACTTGGACCTATAAAGTAAATATGATTGATTACAAGATTGGTAAATATTATCATACGGGAACTATTACATTAATATCACATTATAAAAATGGTTATGCTGATGGTAATTGGACAGAAAAATACATAGACAAAGCACGTCAAAAATTCTATTCATATGGTCAATATAAATGGGGTGAGTTTAAACCTAGTGGTAAGTTTACTGTGAGTATGAATTTTAAAGCTGGAAAAATTGTAGGTACTGTAGACATCAATGACGAAAATTTTAAAGCCGCTGGGAGTTATGATCAAAATAGTTTTGCTATTGGCACATGGAAATTAAATTTTCTAGACCAAGATCAGAATCTGGAGATTGTTTATAAAGACAATTACATGATTGATCTTTTAGGCAGAAATGGTGCAGGAGATATTCTAAATGGATCTACTAATTGGGAAGTTGATTATAAAAGGTTTAATGAGGTAAATGCAATGTCAATAGAAGAGCGTGAAGAAGTAGGTTTAACATTAGACACTTTGTGTGGAACTAAAAATTTAGCTACAAAACATATAGAAGATTATTTTAATTATATGATGACAAACGATTGGTTTTTATATAAATACATTGGCGGTGATATTACATATAATAATTACAAATACACTTATAGTTTTGGTGGTGGGTGTAATATCGTAATGCAAAAAGTGTATTACAATAATATGATCGATGTACAGCAATATAAAAATGCAGAAGTAGCATTCAAATCAGGAAGTTATTTTAAAGCTGTAAAAGGTTATTATTCCTTTAAAGGCCAATTAAAAACAGCATATGGTACTAAAACCTTTAAACAATCTGAACTAAAAAAATTAGACCAAAAAATAGAAAATTCGGTTGTTAAAGCAGATTCACTTAGTGAAATATATATGATTCGTGAAACATTAGACAAGTATTACGTTTCAGTAAACGCTAGAAACCTTGAGTATCAATTAAATATTATTAATATTATTTTAAAATATTTAAAAAGTCCATCTGACGCTTATAGGAATGTGCCAATATCAAAATTTAGTGATGAGATATTCAATTACCAATTAAAACAAAAATATGAAGACTTAATCGTTTCTTTTGAAAACCAAAATCCTGTATTTTATGGTCCTTATCAAAAAGGAGTTTTAGAATATTTTAAGAATTATATAAGTTTTCTTGCCTATGAAGTTAAAAAATGTTACAAGGGGGAAGAAGGCTATAACAGGGAAGAAATATTAACTGTTCCCGCTGGTAAAAGTTCTAGTTTTAAGGATATATATTATTGTCCATGTATTGAAGATAGTTTAATACTGAGATTAGCATTAGCAGGAGAACGTTATTTAAATACTGTAAAATCTGGGTTACTTATTGCTAAGCTGTTTGAAGATAAAGTTCTGCAAATTGAAAAACTAAACCTTCAGCAGAAAACAAAACGTTTATATTTATCATACGTACCTTTTTTAGTAGAATTTAAAAAATCATATAAGGCAAGTAAAAATTTAGAGGAGAGTGTCCAAAATTTAAATAAAATTAATTTATCATTGAATAAAATCATAGCGCTCTATAAAGGCGAAACTAAACTTATAGATAAAGCACTTAAGAAAGCTTTAACTATAGAAGAACAGAGAATTATCTTATTTGAATAGAAATGGTTTTTTTATTATACTTTGTATGCCTGACTAAAAAAGGACTTCTTATAAGAAGTCCTTTTTGGCTATATAATAGAAACTAATAGGACCATAATAAATATCAATTATAATTTCCTGAGGATACTTTTTAAATTTTATAGATTAGATAAAAATTTTAAACTAATATTATAAGGTTTTTAGCACATTACGATTTATTTTCATTTAAAAAAATATAACAGCTATACCTCAATAAAGTAGTTTGTTAAATATGTTTCTGAAAAATAAGGATATTTCAGTCTTTCATTAAGTAGCATGTAGTCATTTTTAATCGTTTCCTTTAATGGTTTAGTTTTGGCTTCTGAATATAAAAACAAGTTGTATATTAATTTAATATAATCTTCATAACTATATAATATATCATTTAAATTAAACTGCTCTTTGTGTTTTTTTAGCACACTTTTTTGATGAGTCAATTTATTATAGAACAAACACATTAAATAAAATAAATTTAAATGATGTTTTTGATAGTAAAACTGTTGTTTCTCATCCATATCTATAATATTTATAAGATAATACATTAGATCAATATTTTTTGATGTAATAGCGATAATAATAAGTTCATAGGAATAGTCAATTAGTAAAGCTTTTTTTTCTGAATGAATTTGATAATATTCATTCAGAATAGCGTCTATATTATCATAATTATGAGCCAATATTTTAATAGAAATTAAACGACTACATAAAATAGGATGTAATTTGGTACTAAAAGCTAAGTTTCCAAAGGAGTCATTTATAGGTTCTTTATTTAAAAACCTCCTAAACTCTAATATTGCCTTTGTGAAAGCTTGTAGTTCTTCAGTGTTTTTAGTTTTACTGATACTTATTGTCCAGTCTGCATAGTAACCATTAAGATTTGAATAATCAACAAATGTTAAATATACGCAACGTAAGAAATTAATGTTATTTAACAATATGTTGTCTTTGAAATATTGTTTACGTAGCAATAGACCAATCGAGTTTCCTAGATATAAAATTTCCGAATATGAAAAGGTGTTGTATTCTAATTCCTCTAGCTCAAATACCTTATTTAAAATTTCATACTGCTTATTATAAAGTAACTCCCTAGATAATATAATAATAAAACTGGTAAAATCTTCAGTACTTATTTTTGTTTTTTGAACTAATTTAATTATTTCAGCTTCGTTAGAATGATAAACAGCCCTAAAAACCAATTCTGACAAATTGTTTTTTTCTTTATATACATACGTTTGCGTAAAATGAATATAATTCTTGTACCCAATAAATTCCGACAATATATTTAGTGTGTTTTTATTAGGTTTAACATTTGGAGCCAAACCAAATAGTCGTCTTATAGTATTGTAGCTAATTTCAATATCAAGTGTCTCTAATATTGCATTTGCAAGTAATTCACAGTCTCCTCTGTTTAAAATATTTTGGCCTATTTTTTTTTCAACCTCCTTTTTTATTAAAAAAATCATTTATGTATCATTTATGTGTCAAATATATGAATACTTATTTATATACTTGTTGTAATTAGATGTGAAAAAGTAATTAAAACTTATTTTAAACCTAAAAATATAAATTAAACTACAAAACAAATATAATTACTAAATAATTGAAAAAATAAATTTTTAAAATGGTTGATAGAGAGGTTAATTTAATCTGTTTTTTAATTATAAATGAAAAATATTTAAAAATAAATACTTAAAAAATGTATAACGAACAACTTGAAAAATTAATTAAAATTGCTCTCATGGATGGAGAATTAACAGAAAAAGAGAAACAAATATTGTTTAAAAAAGCAGAATCATTTGGGGTTGATTTAGATGAATTTGAAATGGTACTTGATTCCAAATTAATTGAAATTAAAAAAACTGTAAAAGCTGCTGAACCGGTTGCCGCAGCTCCAAAGTCAGATAAGTTTGGAGATATACGTAAATGTCCTTCTTGCGCAGCAGTTTTAAAGTCTTTTCAAACAAAATGTGATGACTGTGGACATGAATTTAGAAATGTCGATACGGTTGGGTCTTCTCAGAAACTATTTGATCTTTTACAAGTAGCTACTTTAAGAAATTCGAAAGCTTTAACTGACAATGAAGAACAAAAAAATCAGCAATTAGAGTCTCTATCTCAAAAACATAATAACGATGGGTCGCTAGTTAAAATTTTGGGTGGTAACAAACGTGCTGCAAATCAAGATGAAGAAAGAGAAGATTTAATTAGAGAAATGAACAAGGGTAGGAGGAAAATAGAAAAAAGTTTATCAAAAGAAAAAGCAAATATTATTAAAAACTTCCCAGTCCCTAATTCTAAAGAAGATCTACTTGAATTATTAGCAATGGCATCTAGTAATGCATACGATAATGATGGCCATGTAGGGTCTGAAGAAGCAGTATGGATTCAAAAAACAGATCAGATTTACTCTAAGATTAAAATTTCATCAGAAAAAGATCCAGAATTTTTAGAACAGGCAACTAATATGGTGTTATCTTTAATGAAAAAATTACCTTCAAAATATAAAAGATTTACAACATTCCCAGAAAGTATAAAATCAAAAATTCAATCTGAATTAGATAGTGATAAACAAAGAAAAAGAGAAAACATGATTAAAGCAGGGAAACCCTATGCGATAGTCACTGGCGGGTTCTTACTTTTATTTATTATATCAATATTATTTTCGTGGAACTTTATTTCATTAATTGGTTTTATAGGGGTTTTCGCATCAATTGGATTACTAGTAAATGCAGTTAAAAAATCAAATGAGATAAACTTTTAATTAGAAAACATATTATGGGATTATTTGGGAAAAAATCAGAAGGTGGATTAATGGACGTAATTCGTTGTGATGAGCAAGAATACCTTGTTTGGAAGTGGCGACCTTCAGGAGAAGCTAATTCTACAAAAAAAGAAAACTCAATACGTTATGGTAGTAATCTTCGCGTTAAAGATGGTGAATTAGCTGTTTTTGTTTATAAACAAGAAGGGGAAAATCAAGATTTTATTATTGGACCTCATGACCAAACCATAAAGACAGCAAATTTTCCTATCTTAACTAGTGTTATAGGTGCTGCTTTTGGTGGTTCGTCACCTTTTCAAGCCGAAATATATTTTATAAATTTATCAGGTAATATTCAAATAAGATTTGGAATACCTTATTTTGATGTTTTTGACCCTCGTTTTATGGACTTTGCTGTGCCGATGGCAGTTAGAGGAACTCTTACTTTTAATATTACTGATTATAAGGGATTTATAAAGTTAAATCGTTTAATAAATTTTGAACTAGATGATTTTAAAAAGCAAGTCAAGGATGGAATAACAAGGTATATAAAAGGTGTAGTTACAAATATTCCTGCCGATAATGGTATGCCAGTATTACAAATGGAACGAAAAATTCTTGAAATAAATGATTTGGTTGCAAAATATTTAGGAGCTCGACTTGAAAAAGACTTTGGTGTGAATTTAAAAGGTTTAGATATTGCAAATATTGAAGTTGATAAAGAGGCTGAAGGATACTCTGAATTAAGAAAAGTTACAGCAGAGCAGACAGCAAAAACTGTTGATGCACAAACAGATGTTAATATTAAGAATTTACAGGACCTTCAGGAAATCAACGCTACGAATATGGAAGATACTTTGCGTATTCAAAGAGAAGAAGCTCAAAGAGCACAAAAGCTACAAACAGAAGGTCAAAACTTATCAGTTCATCAATTAAATCAGCAAACAAAAGTTGCTCAAACTGCTGCTGAGAGCATGGGTAAAATGGGCTCTGGAGGCGGTTCTGGAGGTGGAGGCGGAATGATGGATCCTGGTTCTATGATGGCAAGTATGGCTATGGGAGGAGCAGTAGGCTCTGGGATGGCAGGCGCTGTAGGTGGAATGATGCAAGGAATGAATCAAGAAAAACAGACACCACCACCGCCACCTCAAGTCCAATATAATATTTCAGTTAACGGACAACAAAGTGGCCCATTTGGTTGGGATCAATTACAAAAAATGGTTCAAAGTAATCAGATAACAAAAGATACTCATGTTTGGAAGCAAGGTATGGTCGGTTGGGAGTTGGCAGGTGTAGTTCATGAATTAGCATCATTATTTGGTGTAAGTCCACCACCACCTTCTCCTCCAGCAGTTTAATAGTAGAATAAACAATGTGGAGTCCAGAACCCACAAAAAATAAACGGGGCGTAGCCTGAAAAGCCTTATGAGTAAGGAAAAAATAAATCTTATATTATGAAAACAAATGAATCATTAGGTAAAAAATCAGCAAATGGTGTTACTAATTTTTTCGTAGGTCTTTTAATGTTTCTAATTTTGATAGCTATTACACTATTTGTTTTAGGCGTAGCTGTTCTCGAATTTTTAAACTTTAACATGGGTACTCCTACGGCATTAGGTTTGGGTATTGGGCTGTCTGTAATTTATGCAGTTATAGTATTTGCAATTCCTTATCTTAGAAAGATGAGTACTGTAAAATGGTTTGCAATTTGTGCTTTAGGTGATGCTGCATGGTGGGCTTATTTATTATTAACCCAATAATATTATGAATGAGAATAACTTTTTTTCAATGGACAGATTAGTTGAATTTGGTATGGGTATGGTTGTTGCTCAGCAAATGGTTCAAACCATGAACCAATCTATGACTAATATGCATGTTCCAGGGGCGATGAACCACATAGGAAAGCAACAGCAACAGTTTTTTTACGTAATGATTGAAGGAAAGCAAGCAGGGCCTTTTTCTGAACAGGAATTAGCCGGTTTAATAGCCGAAAAGAAAGTTGTAAAAGAAACTTATGTTTGGATGCCGAGTTTATCAAATTGGAAAATGGTCGAACAGGTTCCTGAAGTTTTAAAACTTGTTGCTTTGGCTCCCCCTCCATTCACACAAAAATAATAAATTATGAAAATAAATTTTATACCTACTTTTATATCATTGTTAATTAGTGCTCTTATCTCCTATGGATTATCTGTTATCCATGTTTTAGAAACTAATTTCCTATTAAGTTTAGGGAGTTTCATTTTTCTTGGAACTACTTTAGTAATAACAATTGGTGTTAACTTTGAACAATCAAGGACAACAACCAATTTACGAGTTGTATCAGGTATTTTCTTTGGGGTAGGATTAATAACTAATTTAATATTCTCATTTTTTAAGTTTTCAATTCCAAGTTATGTAATTACAAACGGAATTCTATTGTTAATTTTTGTTTTAATTGTGTACTCAATAAATAAGGCGAAACAATGATAACAAAACTCTAAAAGGTAGTTTGTGAACGAATTTATTTTTATGTTTTAAAAGATTCTCGTAACGGAAATGTTTTTTAGTTTTGTTAAACTAAACAAAACCTTAATTCAATATTGGTTTGAAATAGATAAATTAACATATCATTTAAATCGGTCATTACTATTTACCAATATGACTTTTGATAGTGAGCTAAAAATCACCACCAATCACCATTGGTAAATAGATGGGGGGAATTTTAAAATATTTCTTAAATAATTACTATGAATACAGTTAGCTAATTTAGGTCTATAACTGGTGACTTTAAAGCGTAATAATAGCAGATGTTTTGGAAGGTTTGTAACACCTAACGTAAAAAGCCTCTCATTTCTGAGAGGCTTTTTGTCTGTATCCTAGTGATACTGTGTGTAGCGAAAACGGGATTTGAACCCGTGACCTCCGGGTTATGAATCCAAACTTAAGCTCTGTAAGTACTGGTTTTGCTGGGTTCTTGATTTTAAAATGTTGCAAAATCACTACAAAAACGATCATTTTGTAACACCATTTTGTAACACCACTTTTTTGATGTTAATTTTAGTGTCAAATTTCATTGTAAAATACGACTAATATTTAAGTATTTTCTTAGTATTAAAACGTAATTAAATTCATTCTTATAATTATACTTAGCCAAAGAAATAATTTATTTATTAATGCGACTAGTTATCATATTATTTTTTAATGAAGTTTACTATAATTTATTCAAAAATTTCACCGAACAATTTTTCTATTGATTTAACTTCTTGTTCAGTAAGAGCTGAAAAATCTTTTTTTCTAAATCGTTTCGAGAGGACTCCTTTGTTTTGACTTAAGAGTTTGACAAGCAAAGCAACTAGTCTATCTGGCATCTCAAACTCGTCATCTAGAAATGTCTTGAACTCATCATAGTTTGATAAATATGACAATTCAAGAGGGATGATATTCTCTATTGTATCAAATACACAGTCGTATAAGAATTCCGCTTGTGCTGTAGAATCATAAAACCTATAATAGTCAATTGTGTTGTTTAGTACATTCACATTATGATCTTTTGTTTCTTCCCATTCGATAAAATCAAGTAATGGGTGTGAATGCATTTCTAGTACTTTTTTGTAATCTTTAATATGATCTAAAATAGATGCAGAAACAGGAAATATTATTCCTTGTTGGGAAAAATCCTTTTTGGCTAAAAGGTGATGAATGAGATATCTATGAATCCTTCCATTTCCGTCTTCAAATGGATGAATAAATATGAATCCAAATGAAATTATTGCTGCTGAAACAACAGCTTCAATTTCGTTCTCTACTAGCAATTTGTTTGTTTCAATTAGGCCATGTAGAAGCTTTGGTAAGTCTTGCCATTTAGCCGATATGTGTTCTGGTATCGGTTCTCCTGAAACTCTGTCATGTTCACCAATGAAACCGCCTTTTTCTCGAAAACCCATTTCAATAAATCTAGTGTTCTCAATTACTACTTGTTGTAATCTTTTGAGTTCTTCTTGATTGAGTTCTTTGTCACCTGCCTGTCCAATAGCATTACCCCACCTTGAAGCGCGTTTACTTTTAGGACTTTCTCCTTCTATTGAAAATGATGCTTTCGAATCTTTTAATAGTAAGAAAGCAGATGCTCTTTGAATAATTTCTTTACGAATTCCATTCAGGTAGTCATTTTTTCTATTTGATAAATTGTCATTAATATATTTTTCTAATTTTTGAGTTTTCTTAACAAGGGGACAAAAATCTGGCGTTCCTGGAAGATTATTAATGACTAAATGTCTTGGAGATTTTGTACCTTTGATTGAATATTGTTGAGTTGTGTCTACTACTAATACATAGCTTTTTTTACTTAGATTTTCTTTCTCTTCTAAATTTTTTCCTAATAGCCACTCTATGATAAACCATATACGTCTGCTATATTGTCCTGTGGGTTCAATATTTACTAATTTAGTTAGCTGAATCTCTGAATAATACTTTGTTAGAAAACTAAATAATAGTAAGTTAATTCCTTCATATTTGAGTGCAAAAACTAACTGCTTGTATAAAGCTTCTATTTCATCTTGTTCTTGATTATCTTCTGGTAAATAACTTTTTGGTAAAATAATCCAATCTTCATTTTGATAGTTTTTATTTTGGTCACAAACTAGAGTTATGGGTTTAACCATAGGTATTTGTAATTTTAATTTATCAATAATTGCTGCATATCCAACAATTGTTCCTTCTTCAGGCGATTGTTTTCCGTGAAAAATAGGTTTTTTTTGAGAAAAATGGGTGCTTTTTATCATTGTTTAAAAATTATAAGTGCAATATAAGAAAAATACAAGCGCATTACATATATTTTGAGCGCAAAATAATGATGTAAATAAAAAGTAAGTGCATTAGTAGCCGTTTTGATTCTGTTATATTAATTAGAACATGCTCTTAAAAATGGGGTTTACTATTAAATTAAGCCGCTATTGAACTGAAAGTTTTAAACGTAGTCGATTTGGAATCTCGTATTTGATTCTTCCTAATTATGTTTAATTTCTCCAGGTAATTGGTCATAATTAGAAAACTTATTATTTTCAAACTTAGAAAAACCTGAACCAGTACCGAACCACACATTTCCATCAAAATCTTTCATGCATGAAATAATTGAATTATGTAATAGCGTGTGAGGCCCTTCAATTCTCATTTTATCAAGACTATCATTCTTATACCTAAACAGTCCACTGCCTTCGATAATCCAAATTCTGTAAGTACTGGTTTTACTAGGTTCTTGATTTTAAAATGTTGCAAAACCACTACAAAAATGATCATTTTGTAACACCACTTTTTAGATGATAATTTAGTGTCAAATTCTATTGTGTTTTTGGTATCAGTACGTGTAGATATTACTGATTTATTTTCTATTATTGAGGCTAAAGATAATATGAGAACATTACTTGAATAATATTAGTTTTTAGAACGTTAGGCTTTTAAATATTAAAATCCATTTCTGTTTACAGAGAGGAATTTTTTTGTTCTACTGATTAGGGATACATTCTTTAATTAGTTTACTTCATAATATGATAAAGCATATAACGTTTGTCTTTTGGATCTCTTTCACGTGTTATTAATACTTTACCTTCTATTTTCTCATATTCAGTATTTAAACCTTTAATTACTCTTGAACGTTTTGCCCTTCTTGAATCAAAGCTTGGATCGTCACTAATCTTTAGTAATACATCAATTTGATAACTATCCATTACTTGTCCTGTATTTTCTATTATTGTTAAAATAAGACTTGAAGGATTTTTTTTAGATAATTGACTCTTTTTCTTGTAAGGTATAAGTAACCAAAATATGCTAATACCAGATAGAATTAGGACAATAATCCCTATTATAACCCATAAGAATATATCATACTCTTGGGTTTCATTTCCTATGTCTTCTAATTCACTAAAACTAATCGTTCCTGCAAAAATGGCATCAGCTGGCACTTCATCCTTTATAATAATTACCTCTCCATCTTTATTTATTATAGTTGAAAAGGAATTAGTATTATAACAAAATTCATAATCAGTACTATTTTTATTAGTGATATAATAAAAACTTAAGCTTTTTTTATCGAATACCAGATGATATTTTCTACATATTGAATGAAAAGTGTTTTCCATATCAAACTGATAGTTTGATGACTCCTTATTTTTAATGGATGAGAGTATATTCAAATCAAGGTTATTTTGAATAGCAAACCATTTCTTTAATTTCAAATTAAAACCATAAAAATTCTCAATTGAATTAGCTGTATATTGTCCATTATCTTGCTCTCCACTAACAAAAGAGATTATAGTGTCATTACCAATCCTAAAATCTATATTTGATACAAAATGAGGTGCTTTATTTACTGTATTAACCAACTCCCAACTCCCAGCTTGAGAATCAAAAAAATATATACTTGATTCAGAATTCCAAAACCCAGTCCCTGTAAATCCTAATAGTTTATTTTCATAATAATAATAATTTGGCATACACCAACCACTATTATTGATTTTGTATAAATTAACCCATATTGAATCATTCCATTCCCAAACATTAAATTGACAATCTTGCATAGCATAAATTATAGAATCTGAAATTATAAATTTAAAGAAGGGGTTTTCTCCTAAACTTCTTACAGGAATAGAATAGAATGTTTCTCGAGAAATTAACCCCTTAGAAATAGTTTCTATATCAATCAATTCCGCCTTAAAAGACTTTGAATGTGTATTTACCATTAGCCGGTTTTCAGTAACTGAAAAACCAATATTTAATACACACAAAAAACTAAGCAATAAAAATATATTTATACGATTTTGTATCATTTAATTTAATTTTTAAAAAATATGTTTACTCAATTGAAATAAACAGACTTTATTTTTCAATATAATAAAGCATGTACCGATTATCTATTGGAGATTTTTGGCGTGTTATTAAAAACTTACCTTCTAATTTCTCATACTTAATATTTACATCTTTAATTATCCTTGAACGTTTTGCCCTTCTCAAATCAGGGCTATTATCATTATCAATCCCTATCAGTAAATCAATTTCATTACTATCAAGAATTTCACCAGTCCTTTCTGCTATTATTGAAATAAGATTTACTGGACTTTTTTGAGGAGATTGAATCTTGTTTTTTGAAGACACTAATCTCCACACTAAACTGATTCCAAATAAAAACATAAAAACTAATCCTATCATAGCCCACAAGAAAAAATTATTCTTTTGATTCTCACTTTTTACATTTTTAAACTCAGTGAATTTAATTGTTCCAGCAAAAACTGCATTAGCTGGTACTTCATCCTTTATAAAAGTATGCTCTCCATTTATTATACAAGTCACGGAGGAGTTAAAATTATAATAAAAATCATAATCAATCATTTTTTTTTCACTGATATAATAAAAAGTTAGACTTTTTTTATCTAATATCAGATGATATTCTTTAAAAAGCACATGAACAGTATTTTCCATATCAAACACATTTTCTGTGTAAAAATTTGAAAACATATTGAGCTCAAAATAAGACTCAACATTAAACCATTTATTTACCCTTAAATCAAAACCATAGCTATTAATTTTCTCCCCCCTTTTATTTACATGTTTCTCAAATCCTCCAACCATTAAAGAGACTATCGTATCATTACCGATCTTAAAATCTACCTTTGAAACAAAATGAGGTGCTTTATTTTTTACATTAATTAACTTCCAATTATTAGAGTCTAAATCAAAGGAATAAATACCAGAATTTGAAGTCCAAAACCCAGAACCTGTAAACCCTATTATATTTTTTTTATATAAATAATAATTAGGTATGCACCAGCCTTTATAATTATCTTTTACTCTATTAACCCATGCTGTATCATTCCATTCCCAAACATTAAGTTGACAATCTTGCATAGCATAAATTGTAGAATCTGAAATCAAAAATTTAAATATTGGATCTTCATCTAAATTTCTAACAGGAATAGAATAGAACATTTCTCGAGTAATTAATCCCTTAGAAATAGTTTCTATATCAATTAACTTCTCTTTAAAAGACTTTGAATGTGTATTTAACAATAACCTGCTTTCTTCAGCTGAGAAACCAATATTAAACACACATATAAAACTAAATACTAAAAATGTGTTCGCTTTGTTTCGCATTATTAATTTATTTTTTTAAATGTACCTACAAATAACCAATACACTACTAAATTAATACATAAACTAAGTTTGTTCGTATTGTTTCGTATTTAAAATGTTGACATGTAGGTATTTAATAAATCTGTAGTAAACTGCGAACTATGTTACATTTTTAGTTTTCATAGTCTTTTTATTCTCTAAATAAATATTATATATAATTTTATTGTAAAAGAAGAATACTAAAAAGTACTATACATAATGATTTTTTAAAGTTAAGACTATGGAATCAATTACAAAATCAAACCTGATAAAAATCTTAGAAGTAATTACTACAATAAGAAAGTAGAAATAGATTTCAATTCGTTTCCTGAGTTTTTAAAATGGTATAACGTGCAAGAATAAAATGTTACTACTATAGTGATGAAAAAAAAATTGTACAAGAAATAGTAATAATTAGAAAATTACTCTATCATTCATATTACTATTTTTAACTGTGTAATATACAGGTTTGTTGTTAAATAATACATAACATATGAATGTTACGTGGTTTCGTATTTAATATAATAAAAAGATAAATATTAAAAGTAAGTTTGGGTTAAAACATTATTTGACGTACGAATCAGAAGGACTGAGTACGGATTGTTCTTTTCTCTATTAAAACAAGTAAGTGAGTTACCTAAGAATAATTTCCCATTAAGCGGGAGGTATGATTTTGGAACAGATGTAGAACTTTTAAATATAGAAATGGATAGTTGATTGTTAGATCTTCAGGTGTTTAAATAGTTGTTATCGGTGGTTTTAAAAAGATATCTAAATTGAATTAATAACTCATATATACTTGCCGAAAATAATTATTAATTTTTTTAGATTAGTCTTTTTTTTCAAATATTTTAAATATAAATAATATGTCACAATTTCGTCAATCTCTATCATTGAATAACCTCATTCTATTAGTGTTTTTTTTAAGTGTTAATTTTTGTTTTGGGCAAAAAAAATTAGTCAATCAAATTAAAGTTTATAATAAAGAAGCGAACTATGAAAAATCTTTGATTAAGATACAAAAATATCAGAATAAAAAGTACGATACTTTAGATTGTAATTATTTAATTTCTTTAGCTGATTATTATTGCATACCAGAAAGTAAAGATTATAATCCGTTTAAAGCTATTGCGTTATTAAAATATGCTAACTGTGAAAATGTAGCTTCATCATCATTAATGATTTATTTTAAAGATACTCAAAATTGTAAATTAGTTATAAATAAAAGGAAAGAACAATTTGTTAGTTTGTATTTTGATATAATATATAATTCGAATGATTTGGATATTCTAAAATCATTCTATACGGACTTCAAAAACTACAATATTTATCAAGATAAAGTCTATCAAAAAATTGCTTTAATAAGTTTTAAGAACGCAAAGAAATCTAATTCCAAAAGTGAATTGTTAAAATTCGAAAAAGAATTTTCAAACACTTCATTTGCTTTTGAAGCAAAAATATTAATTGAATCAATAGAATACAATAGTGCAACTTTAATTAACACAATAGATTCATATACAGCTTTCTTGAAAAATTTCCCACAAACGAATAGACGAGATTTAATACTGCCTAAACTGGAAATTTTAAACTGGGAAAAATGTAATAGCTTAAATACAAAAGAATCATTTCAAGCATTCATAGATAAATTTCCGAATTCTAGGAAATTGCAAGAAGCAAAAATATTGTTAAGTAAATTTTATGATACCTATAATCTAGGAAGAATAAGTTCGTTTTATACTTTATCCAACGATAAGCAAATGTTCAACCCATTTAGAATTATAAATGGTATGTTAGAATATCCTAATTTTAATTTATTAGAATTTAGTAATAATGGTAAAATAGCATTAATTGAATCATCAAATAAGATGATGGCTGGATTATTAAACTTAGTTGATGGTGAAATTTTTTATGAGTTTCCATATGTTTCCCTTTCAAACTATTACTTTAGTTCAGATGACTCTAAATTATTTTATATAGACGATAATTTCATCAAACAAATTGACTTAAAAAGTTTTGAAATTACTAATCTTTTTAAATTAGAAAATTTAGGTAACCAGATGAATATAGTTTTTGATAAAAACGTATTCCACACAAAGCAATCTGAGAGTATTATTGATAGAGAAGCCCATACCATATATCATTATACATATGATTTAATTTCTAAAGAAAAAAAATTAAATACATTTATTTATGACAACACTAACGTACGTAACTTAAAAGACGAATTTAATACTTTTCCTGGAAATACTGCAGATAAGATATTAATGTTAATGTTGTTTAATAAAGATAATTTTTTCCAAGTAAAAAAGCTTACTAAAACCTCCAAAAATGAATATCTTATTTTAGATTTAAGAGCGTTTTCAAATGGGGAAAATAAATTATATGTAATTAAAAATGGTAAATTCGTATATGAAGATACCATTTTTATTAAAAAAACAAATAAAGTTTCAAAAGAAGAAGAAAATATTATCCTATATGACCAAAGGACTTGGAATCTTAACTGTAAAATTCAACTAACTGACGATAATAAAATAATAATTCCTTCTCGAAAATCATTGTTTATATTGGAGTTGGGTTCTGAAGATGGCTTATTTACTAATAACAGAATTATAACAACTCATTTAGACCCATTTGAAATAAAAATTTCTGGCGGTGATAGATTCATGTTTGCCAAACTCAATGAAAAAACAGGTAAACTATACTATCAACTTAAGGCTCCATTGTGTAATGAGAGTTCAAATTATTTAATGGTTAATTACTCTAATAAAAGACTTTCTTCTAAAAATGGAATGCAAGCGGAAATTAAGACTAAACTAACTGATATTGATAAGGAATTAAGTAGTTTTTATAATGATAATATTAATTCGGAAACTATAAAAAATCAACCATTTGAAACAGATAAAGATAAGTATGTGAGGGTCTGGAATAGTCACTTGAAAATGAATCCTACTTTTATTAGAATTCAGGATAGTTTATTTTATGATCTCAATGAAACAATAAAAGATTCAATAAAAGTAGTTAAATATGAACCTACAAAGGTTTTTAAATATTCTAACTATAAAATAGAAAGTGAAATTTGGAAACTTGCCATCACAAACCCATTTAATGGCAAAAACATTTCACTTTTTTATTCACAGTCTAAATCTGATGCTAAATTAAATTTTTTAAATAGCTTTTCTGACTTACTAATTGATGTTAAATACTATTATAATCTTATAAGTTTAACTTATGAACCAATTTTAGTTTCAATTACAAATACAAAGTCTCAAATATGTGATAGATTTATTATTCCATACAAAGACTACTCATTACTTAAAAACTTATTTTTTACGGATAATTCATTTTTTGAGACTCATCAAGAAAGTAAGAGGGGAGGTAAGAGTATATATGAGGGAGACGATTATTTATTTTGTAAATTGAAGAGTGGACTTATAAAATATGACGAAAATATTCAGAGATATTTTGTTAATAATGGTAAGCCAAAGTTTTATTTTAACTATGGACTTGATAGTAAAAATAATATAAGTATTCTAAATTTAGATAATATTAATTTTAACTATAAATTTCAAAATGAATTTATAGAGTGTTGTCCAACTTATATCGATAATAAGGATATGCATGATATTAATGGAGGTAAATATTTATCTTTTGATGATGTTAATTACTTTATTAATGAAAGTATTGTTACTAGAAAAGTAAAATTAGAGACTTCAGTTTATGAAATAAATAATACCGATCTTATTGGGACAAGGATCGATATCGACTATCCTGGAAAAGTTAACACCATTACTAACCTTTCTGTTAAGTATAAATTTAATTATTATCACAAGGACACAGTTCTAAAAGTAATAAATCAAAAGACAAGAACCACTGTTAAAACATTTAATATAATAGAATTAGGAGGCTATTTGGGGTCAATTAAAGATGTAGAAGTAGATTGGGATGCTGCATTTAGTCCTAATGGAAAATACTTTGCCTTAAGGAGCTTTACTAAAACATATTTATACGAAACAAGTAATTGGACTAATGTTATGAGTTTTAATAATACTTCTGGTAAAATCTATTGGGATTGTAACTCTTATTATTTAGGCGTAGGATCTAATTTATTACCTGTACCGTTACTTGATAAACTTTATTAAGATTTATGAGCTTTTCTTTGTTTTTGACTTCTAGCTCTTGTTTATGAATAATCTCTTCAATAGTTACTTTATTAATATCAGTTACTGACTTTTCTTCTTTCATTTTAATGGATAGTGTAGACGAATCCAGGTTTTAGTTTTGTAAAAGTTGGTTTTATTGGATTGTTGGTTTGAAAATGTTACAAAATCACATCAATGATGATCATTTTTTAATACCACTTTTTTGATGTTAATTTAGTGTCAAATTCTATTGTCAAATCTGACTAAGATGTAAGTGTTTTCTCTATGTTTAGTTCATGTAATTCTTCCATAAAACTATATTCGTTATTTCAAATTACCACTTTTTAACTCTTTATATACACAGGTTCGTTATTCAATTTTAATCTTTAATTTATGTTGTTATATAATACACTAACGTTCAATATGCTATTATCATTGTATATTATTTTATAAAGAACATAAAATATGGCTAGTTTTTAGATCAAATTTTACGAAACATACGTACGTTACTGAGTTTCGTATTTAAAATTATAAAATGTTAAATAACATTTTTAGATTTGCTATAATATTTAAAATAAATGTATGAGTCGATTTTTAACAATTACCTTAGGGATATTATTTATATCGTTTACTAATCCATCAAAATTCAGTTATAGAGCCGAATGTTCTAGTTTAGATAGTGATGGTAATATAACACTAAAAATATGGGACACAAAAAAAGGTAAACGATTTAAAACTCATCAAGCAAGTATTAATGCTGTTCATTGTATTTTGTATTCTGGTATTTCAGGTAATGGTTGTGGTAATCAAAACCCGTTGTTAAACAATGAGGAAACAATTGAGAAATTTGAAAAAGAAAATCCAGATTTTTTTCAGAAATCGGGTGACTATACAAAATATATTAGGAGTGGTGCTGTAGTAACTGCTATTCCTTCAATAATTGGAGATAAATCATGGAAAGTGTATGAAGTTATTGTAAATAAAAAGCAGCTCGAAAAATACCTTACAGATAAACAAATTAAAAAAACATTAAACAATGGATTTTAACGTAAAAAAACTACTTTCACTATCATTCTTTACAATAATTTTAGCTACTGGGTTTGGCCAAGCCAAAAAGCCTACCTTAATGATCTTACCAAGTGACAATTGGTGTACTCAACGTTATTTTATGACTCAGTTTGATAACCAAGGTACCAAACAAAATGTACCTGATTATAAGACTGCTTTTCAAGAAGATACTGAGCTTGGACAAGTGATTAGTAAGATTGGTGGATTAATGGTCGATAAAGGATTCCCGTTAAAGGATGCTGAGCAAGAATTGAAACTTGTTGAACAGAGAGGGGCTGAAGATAATATGACAATGAGTAAGTCAAGTGGGGCATCATTAAATGAAAGCCCTTTAGACATGCTGAAAAAGAGAGCTAAAGCAGACATAATTATACAGATATGGTGGAAAGTTAATAAAGGTGTCAAAGGAAAATCAGTGTCGTTTACTATAGAAGCTTTAGATTCATATACTGGTAAACGTATTGCTTCATCTACAGGTAGTAGCAATCCTTCAGATGAAATTGTGTCTGAAATGTTAATGAAGGCTGTAGAATCAAATATTGGGGCATTTGGAGACCAGCTGCAGAAGTACTTTGATGATTTACTTACTAACGGTAGAGAAGTCTCAATTTTTGTAAAAACTTGGGATACTTGGGGATTTGATTTGGAGGAAGAATTTGAGGGAGAAGAATTAACTGATATAATAGATGATTGGATGGCAGATAATACTGTAAGTGGCAGATACAGCTTAACGGATGCTTCAGAGAATTTTATGCTTTTTGAGCAAGTTAGAATACCAGTGTATGATGATAGAGGAAGGGCTATTGACGCACGTAAATTCACAAAAAATTTACGTAAATTTTTATCCGGAGAAGAATATGGAATTACTAGTAAATTAATGACTCGCGGACTAGGTGAAGCAATTTTAGTATTGGGTGAAAAATAGAATAAATATGAAAAAAATATTTTATACAGTTTTAATTGTTGTAACCTCAAGTATAGGTATAGCTCAGAATCTTAAGGATTTCGGAAGAATAGTATTAAATACACATATGCAAGAGTATGAAGGTATTCCTACTTCTGCTGTTAAAATGTTAAAAAACAAACTCGAACAAATAGCTAGTAAAAATGGTATGGGTGGAAGTGAAGTAAACCCAAGGTTTATTATAACTGCTGCAGTTAATATTACTACTAAAGATATTATTGCAGGGCCACCGCAAATGATTGCTCAGAATTTGGATATTACCTTTTTTATTGGGGATGCTATTGATAATATAAAATTTAGTTCTCAAACAATTTCATTAAAGGGTGTTGGTACAAATGAAACCAAAGCATTTATGGGAGCATTTAAAACTATTAACCCCAATAAAACAGAACTAAAAGAACTTATTGAGGAAGCCAAAGGAAAAATAGTTGCCTACTATAATTCTAAATGTGATTTTATAAAAAAAGAAACTGCTACAATGGTGTCGCAAGGGAATTTTGATGGAGCAATATATAAGCTATCATTAATACCAGAAGTTTGTCAAGATTGTTATTATGAGTGTTTAGATTTAACAAACAATTATTACCAACAAAAAATTGATGCCGATTGTAAAACAAAATTGAATGAGGCAAAAGTTACTTGGACGACAGCTCAAAACCCAGTAGGGGCTGAAAAATCCGGAGATATTTTAAGCACTATTAATCCAATGGCAATCTGCCAAACAGAAGTGTCTGCATTTATTAAAACAATTGATGACAAACTAAAAGCCGATGAAAAAGCAAGATGGCAATTTAAAATGAAGCAATATGCGGATAAAATTGCCGCACAAAATGAACAGGTTCGAATTGCTGAAGAAAAAGGGCAAAGAGATGATATCTACCGAGAAAACCAATCGCAACGAGATGCTATCTCTCAAGAAAAGCAATCTTTCCGAAATTATGAATTGGATAAAATAAGTTCTAATAACTCGCGCGAAATTGCTGTAGAATATGCCCGAAACCAACCCAAAACAGTAACATATAATAATAATAATAATAATAATTTTTGGAGATAATGTATGGATTATTTTAGAGGAACTAAAAAACAAATTTCACCATGCATTGTATCAAAAGCAAAGTATGCACTAAATCTTAAAAAGAACAAACCTTTTAATACGAAAATATGTAGTTATGAATATTGGTGTAAAGTAATTGATACTTTTTCTTTGAAAAATAATCTTACGTCTAAGAATACTCAAGAGGCCAAAAATAAATTCAAATCATTAATCAAATAAAAAGATGAAAAAACTACTATTGCTTTTAACACTTGCATTTACATTAACCGTAAATGCCCAAGATGACAAAACCGTAACCTTGACTGTAAGTGGTCAAGGAGCAACGCAAGATGAAGCCAAGCAGAACGCTTTGCGAAGTGCCATTGAACAAGCCTTTGGTACATTTATTTCCTCAAAAACAGAAATATTAAATGATGAGCTAGTTAAAGATGAAATTGTTTCGGTGGCTAATGGTAATATTCAGAAGTTTGAAATTATTTCTGAGGTGAAAATACCTAATGGTGAATACACAACTTCTCTAAAAGCTACTGTTTCTGTTACTAAATTAACCTCATTTGTTGAGAGTAAGGGAATTGTTGCTGAGTATAAAGGCAGTTTGTTTGCATTTAATATAAATCAGCAAATCTTAAATGAGACAAATGAAGCTAAAGCTATTGATGAAATAATAAAAATTACTTCTAGTATTCTAAATAAATCTTTTTATGGCACAATTTCTCCAGATGAACCTTTGATAGTTAAAGATAATACTTATAAATTACCATTTGAAATAGAAATTCGAGTTAATGAAAATATAAATACGGCAGTAAAATACTTCAATGATAATATAAATAAACTCGCGTTAACACAAACTCAGAGAAATGACTATATTAAATTAAATAAGCCTGTGTATGAGATAATAATTGTGTCACCCAGTTCTCCTATCAATGGGAAATTTACATATAAAAACAGCAAGTATAGTATCTGTCCAGTTGCAATATCTGATTACAACCCTGCAGATTGTAAATTTTACTCTTTGTACTTAAGAAATGAATTATCATATAATTTATTGACTTCTTTTTTACATAAATCCTTTTATGATATTTTTCAATTTAATATTACTACTGATAATAATTTAATTCTTGATGCTGAAATTAGTATGTTAAAGTGTGGAAATACAGGTCATCTAATGAGCCGTGCAACTGGATTAATCCCTTTTTCTTCACCCAATATCAGTATAAAGAGCGATTTAAATATAATCATCCCAAATTCTCATTATTTATGTGGAGGGGCATCTTGGAATAATGAAAATTTTTCAACAATTAATAAATCTTTAGCAAAATACTTTTGTAAAAGAGGACGGGCAAGAACAAATGAATTACAACGCGGTTTATCTCCAAGAAGAATTCCGGTATTGGTAATATTACTGCATCAATACCAAAATGATGGTCTAGTTTATCAATTATTTGGAAGCTCTAATATTTTGTTAAGTGACCTTGGAAAGATGTCAAGCATAAAAATCGATTATTCAAAAAATAAACTTTCTAAGATAAAATAATTCTAAAGATAAAATTAATCCTATTACTAAATGATGTCAGATATAGAAATTCTACTTGTCCAATTTCCTTTACTTAAAGAATTAGAATATAAAGAATTGGTTTATCAGGGTAAAACACACCCCTCTTTAGCTGCTGGGGTGGTTAATGCTAATTTACCATATAAACCTGGCGTATATCTTGTTTATGATTATAGTGAGAATAAATTAGGAAAATTATTGTATGTGGGTAAAGCTGGTGTTAATAAAGAAGGAGAAATCAATGCTCATCAAATTCCAAAAAGATTATTAGCTGTTTGTTATCCCCCGGAAAAATATTTAAAGAAAATAAAATCTAAACATCCATCTAGAAATTCCGCTTGGCCAATTATGATGGAGATTGATAAAATTAGTTCTATTAAAATATTTTGTTTTTTCTCAAATATTGGAGCAGACTTCAAGGTTTTAATGGAATATAATCCATTAGAACTGGAAAACCAAATTAGAAATAATCTTACAGATAAACCCGAATGGGCAAAAAGAAAATAAAAATGAAAAAACTACTATTACTTATAACCATCGCATTCTCATTAACAGCCAACGCCCAATCCTTCAACGATGACAAAACAGCGTTTACTAACTTTCTAAAACGTATGTATACAGCCACACCTTTTGAGGGAGTGAAAATTGTAGATGACTACGATCATCAATATTTATTATCGGTAATAAGTTTAGATAAGGCAAAATACACGAATCCTTCAATAATGAACCGAATTGCACAAGTAAAAGCACAATCGCAAGCCAGTACCTTTTTAAATGGGGCTACTATTTCAATGGATATGGTTATCACAACTTCTGAGAAAACTTCAGAAGATACCACACGTACCATCATAGAAACGGTGGAAAGTATCAAACAAAATTCGATGGGTTTTACACAAGGGCTTGAATTGCTTTCCAATTTTGAAAATGCCGATTCGAAAAGAATGGTGTTTATGTATTACAGAGAAATAAAAAAGAACTAAAAAAATAATATATGAAATCTATCCAGTGTAAGAATCACAAACAATTTGGTTATTGAGGATCACCATAATTCCAAGGTTGGTCACACTCTTCACCACTCAATCTTATCATACCATCTACAAATTTTGTAGTGTTACCATAGACAAAGTCTCCAGAAATTCTACTTCCATACTTTTTAGCACAAGCCTTAATTTTTGACACCGACGCTGGACCGAAAACTCCCTCTGCCTTCGATAGCTTGACTCCTTTATTATATTCACAAGCAGATGGACCACAACTAGTTAAGGTCAAAAGACTTATAGCGAAAAGTCCATAAATTATATTTTTCATATTTAAAATTTTAATAAAACTAACAATATTTAATAATCACGCTAGACATTAAATATGGATTACGAACCTATATTACCTAGTCAAGAATCATTTAAAGAGATTAGGACGAGTGAGATTGTAGCAATCCCCCTTTAATTCCAGTAGTACCTATTAATCATTTTCACAAAGATAACCAAACCACCCAATTGGTGTTGCCCAAATATCTCTAGTTAACCCTCTCTTGCTTTTGTCTTTCACTCCAATATATTTTTCCACACAATCTTCATAATCATCCATATCAAAATCATTGTAATCAAAATCACCTGTTACTTGAACATATGCAGCGTCCATATAAAGTTGTTCACATTCACAATCTGATGGCGACCCACAACTAAAAACAATAAATGATAGTAAAAGGATAATTGTATAATTTAATGATTTTTTCATAATAATTTTATTTTTAATTTAATACAAACCTAAGAATCTTATTTAATATTTTTTTATTCTAAATAAGAAACTATGCAACGTTCGAATATTTCACAATATTTTATAAAAAAAATCTTTTAAATTAATATCTCAATTGATGTAGATTACTTTTCTCATTTAACTATTCTATAAAATGAGCTATAGTGATTGATTTTCTAATTAGGCTTTGTCATTACATTTTATTGTTATAATTTCATCTAATCTTGTCGTATATCGTAGTGATAAATGTTTTTGATTCATTTTCCATGTCTTACCTAAATCTTGACAGGCTAACTTAAGTTTTTTTTGACCTACCGTATTATTTAATTTGTCAACTACTTGCATTAAGACCTTGTGTTTGGGATTCTCTTCAGAAAACATATTCAATTGCTTTTCATTTTCTGGCGTAATGCCCATCACAATAACACCTGCTTTTTTATAACTATAGCCTTTTTTGTAAATAAGGCTTAGTCCTTTTACGGCTAACTTTACAATATCTATGCTGGAGTTAGTAGGGTAGTCGGTACTCATAATAATACGTCCATTATGTTGAGGTAAATCATTTCTATGTCTATTCGTTTGTATAAACACATGAATTAGGTTACAGCATGACTGTTGCTTTCTTAATTTTTCTGCACATGTAACAGAAAAGGTTGAAACTCTTTCCTGAATATCACTAAGTTTTATGTAGTTTTTGTCAAAAGTCCTTGTAGTCGCTATCGCTTTCTTTTGTTTTGCTTCTTCCAATTCAAGTTGAGGAATACCTTCTAACTCACGCTTTAATCTCAATCCTACGACTGACATATTATTTCTAACCCATTCGTCAGGTAACTGAGTAAAATCGTAAGCTGTTTTTATACCTTGACTCGTTAATCTTTTTTCATGACGAGAGCCAATCCCCCAAACGTCACCTATTTTAAGCCATTTAAGGGCTTTTATACGTTTCTCTTCCGTATTTATAATGTATACCCCATTAGTTCTTTTAGGGAACTTCTTTGTGATGTGGGTCGCTGCCTTTGAAAGTACTTTAGTTGGAGCTATACCTACACTTACTGGTACACCTGTATTTTTTTTAATTAACTCATGAATTTTTTGACCATAGATGTGTAAGTCAAATAATTCAAAACCATCAAACTCAAGAAAGGCTTCATCAATACTATAAACCTCTATGTCTGGAGAGAAGGTAGAAAGAAGATTCATTATCCTTTTACTCATGTCTCCATAAAGCGGAAAGTTAGAAGAAAATACATTTACATGATTTTCTTTAAACATTTTTTGGAATTGATATGCAGGTGCTCCCATAGGTACACCTATCGCTTTTGCTTCATTACTTCTAGCAATTACACAACCATCATTATTAGATAATATTACAATAGGTTTATGTCTAAGGTCAGGTTTAAAAACCCGCTCACAAGAAGCGTAAAAGTTATTACAATCTACTAGAGCGTACATTAGACGTTTTTTATTACGTTGATAACAATACCCCAAATAGTGAAGTCATCCTCCTTAGTCACTTTAATAGGTTTATAGTTCTTGTTTTCAGCTATGAGCCAAATAACATCTTTTTCTATTTTGATTCTTTTTACAGTAAACTCGCCATCTATAAAGCAAACAGCAATACGACCGTCTGTGGGGTTAATACTTTTATCAATGATAAGTAAATCTCCATTATTCATTCCTGCATCTATCATAGAGTCACCACGTACTCTTCCATAAAATGTGGCGTCTTTATTTTTAATTAGAGCTTGGTTCAGGTCAATAGAAGAATCTAAGAAGTCATCTGCAGGGGAAGGAAAACCTGCACTAATACCATTTTCTACAAAAGGTAATCTAAGTTTTATTGATACATCAGGAAGTGATATATCAAGTCCCCCTTTAAGATGATATTTAGTAGGTTTTATCATCAAAAAATTGCTGTATTATTATTATTATTATTAAGTCTATGCATAAGTTTACTGTATTAGGTAGTCTACCTAAATGGTAGATTATGTTAATGAAGACAAATTTACAATTAATGACTATATAATAATCTAAATCTTGATTAATTATTAATCTTTTTTATTATTATTTAATAGCTATTGTGTTATTTTAGTTGAATAAATAATAGTGAAATATAATATTGTTTTGGCAGTGTAATTGCTAAAAAAGATTTGTCTCCTGAAATATTTAAAGATGAAAAGGGAATTATAGATTTTTAGAAAAAGTAATTTTCAGACGATACTATGTAATAAAATTTTATAAAATCGAATAATAGCTTTATACGTTCGTATAATAAATTGAAATATGAAAACATTAAAATTATTACTTATTTAATTATTTTACTAGTAAATTTATTTTGAATCAAAAGATAGATGTTTTTATTACAATAATAAATATTGAAGGAATAAAAAGTATTAAATAAAAAGTAAATAATATGAGTTAATCCTTCATATGTGTATTTAAAGTGAACGGAGTCTATTATCAAAGTAGGAAATAAGGCCTAGATAAAACCTTAAGTAAAACCAATTCGCTATGAAACAATTATTAATTTTAGTTCTTATGTTGACCGGGGCAGTTAATGTGGGGATATCACAAGTAAAGTACACTTCTTATGAAGTAGGAGGTTCAAATAAACCATTAGATTGCTGTATAAGTAACGCAAGCATCTTTGTAAACATGTTTTCTTCTGATAAAGTGGATAAATGCCAAGGTATATGCCTTAGGTTCGATGAGATTGAAGGATATAGGGAGTTCATTACCCTATTAAAAGAGGATTTTATGGAGTTAGAGAAGGAAGTAAAGGAGAGAGGTAAGCGTAATGCCAACCCAAAACCTTCATACATGTACCCATACTCTAACATATACTTCTATAAAGATGGCAGAATGAGATACGGAGACGGAGACATACACTCTTTGATTACATTGGTAGATGGAGACGTATCAATCACTGTCAGCTCTAACAATATTATTTCTAGCAAGGATAAGAAGATGAAATTTAAAGGGGTGTTCATTGTATTTAGATCAGAAAGAGACTTCGAGCAGTACTTAGATATACTAAGTAAGAGTGTTGTAGATAAAGGTAAGGAGTTATATAAGAAAAACCTTTAGTAAACTCCTAATG
>Ga0308002_1000148_pt1 | contig 28694 bp, 26 predicted proteins | sample Neamet34_FD_203148 | JGI IMG/M metagenome (GOLD analysis project Ga0308002, IMG submission 203148) | Marine microbial communities from water near the shore, Antarctic Ocean - #34 | ecosystem: Environmental > Aquatic > Marine > Unclassified | place: Southern Ocean | collected 2014-06-06
AAAAAGAGCAGTTCTCACTGCTCTTTTAACAAATATTAATATATTCTGTTGTCTTATTTCTTTTTCTTATTCTGCTTATCCATTTGCATTTTTTGAGCTTCCTCTAATCTTAGAGCAAATTTAGATTTACCTTTTGCTTTTTTAGGATTGGCTTTATTAGCTGCAATTTTAGCATGTATTTTATTTTCATCTAATATAAAATACTTAATAGACAACATAATTAACATAGTCATTAATGTAGATATAAAGTAATAAAAACTTAAACCTGAAGAGTAGTTATTAAAGAAGAAAATCATCATGAATGGAAAGAAGTACATAATATACTTCATATTTGGCATACCTTCTTGCGTTGGTTGTTGCATATTACCACTATTAAAGTGTGTGTAAATTAAAGTAGTAGCAGCCATTAACAATGTAAATAAACTAATATGATCTCCATATAAAGGAATATCAAATCCAAAATTATATATACTATCATAACTCGATAAATCTTCAGCCCATAAGAAACCTTTTTGTCTCATTTCGATTGAAGAAGGGAATAGTCTAAAAATAGCAAATAAGATAGGCATTTGGAATAACATTGGTATACAACCAGCCATTGGACTTGCACCTGCTTGTTTATATAATGCCATTAAAGCTTGTTGCTTTTTCATTGCATCTTTTTTGTCTGGAAATTTAGCTGTAAGTTCTGCAATTTCTGGCTTCAAAACTTTCATCATTGCTGATGATTTATACATTTTATAATTTACTGGACTTAATACAATTTTAACAATGAACGTTAACAATAGAATAGCGATACCTGCTCCAAGTCCCCAACCTAATAGGCCTCTAAACATTGGTCTTAATGCATAAATATTAATCCATCTAAATAACCCCCAACCTAAATTCACAACACCTTCAGCACCGTTATCATAAGTTTTTAAAGTTTCATATTCATTAGGACCTAAGTACCATTTTAAATCAATAGAATTAGTCATATTAGTTGCACCTAAATTTAATTCTGCAGTCATATTTTTCAAATACACTGTATCTTCATCTTCAAATTTAGTAACTGTTAATTTAGATCCTTTTTCAAAACCAGTTTCAGACATTACAATAGCACTAAAGAAGCTTTGTTTAAATGCTACCCATTTAGAAGAACTTTCTAATTCATAGTCATCATCACCACCTTCAGACATATAATGATAATCATCTTCTTCATCATAAAAAACAGTAGTCACCATTCTTTCTGTATTCATATGCTTCTCCGTAGATAAAAGCGTAAAATCAGCTAATAACTTTGTATTAGGTGCTTCAGCGTCACTAATTCCTTTAAACGAAACTGAGAAGTCAAAATCATAAACACTGTCTTTCAAGGCATATGTAAAGTAAACAAATCCAGTTCCAGATTTAGCTTCTAATTTAGCAAAGTGAGATGTACTTTCAATTACTCTAAAATCTAAATCTTTAGTGTTAATTGTTTTACCACCTTGTGTAAATTGAATGCCGTAATTCGATTTTTCATCAAACAATTGTAATTCTTGATTTGATTCATTTACATAATCAGTGTGTGTTTTATAATTACTAATAAATGCTTTAGTCATTAAACCACCTTTAGTCGTTAATTCAACTTCAATTAAATCATTTTTTAATGTAATTATTTCTTCAACAGCTACTGCTGATTCTACAGCTACATTTTCATCAACTTTCATTGAATCTAAAACTGTTTCTGAATTAACTGAAGCGTCAGAAGAAGAAACCTCAGCCATAACATCTGCTACAACACTATCTGGCTTATGACTTTCTGCTAGTTCTGTTCTTTGATTGTTTTTTACGTCCTCTTCATTAGGCCCCATAAAAACACCATATCCTAATAGGATTGCTCCCATTAATAATAATCCTATAATTGAATTCTTATCCATTTCATTAAAAATTAGATTGCAAATCTAATAAATATGCCAATAAGACGTGTTAAAAGTTGACTTTTTTATGAAATTATAACATAAATCATAATTTGTAAGCCAATCTATTATTGTTTTACATTTCATAATACAATTTCAAATTAAAATTACAAAAAAAACCTACTTCAAATTAATGAAATAGGTTTTAATAATTTAAAAATTAAAACTGGCTCTTAATGAGTAATTGCACCAATAGAAAAAACATCAATTGCATTCTCTACCATTAATTTTTGAGCATCATAATTTGGCATTAACATTGAATTTAAAACATTCAAATCCCAAGTATTTGGTGTTGTATACCAATTAGCGATATTCATTTTAACTTCAATCACAGTATTCCCCTCTAAAGTGAAATCTGAATTATCTAAACTGATAAACCTATAATTTGATTCAAAATCACCAGCCGCATTTTTAGTTGCACTCCCATTATGATAAGCATAAGACACTTCACCTCCGGTAGCATCTAAAAACTTACCTTCCATTTTCATTTGATGGTAACCGCCACCAATCATATCAGGCCAACCCCATGAAGCAGCATTCAAGTCAGTATAAGTTCCTGATGTATTATCTGTTACATCAAAACCATAATTAAATCCTACTCCTGTGTACTCAGTTGAAGCAACAAGACTCAATAATGTTGTTAAATCATAAGTTAAAGAAGTTTCTTCTTCTAAATCAATTAAGTTATACGAACCATCAACATAAACACTATCCCCGTTTGGAAGGTAAAATCTAACATCAGAAATACTGTATTGTAATTTTGTCAAACTCAATTCTTCACCATTTGCATTAGTATAGGCAATGGTGTTAAATTCATTTACATTTACAGCTGAACCGTTAAAGTTTTGTGTGAAATTTAAATTTAAGGTTGCAGGGATTGGTTCTGGAATAACACATGACCCATCATCTTTCTCTGCTTCTAATGAATAGTTTGATGCTAACTCATCTGTACATCCTTTTTTCTTACAAGAGTTGAAGCTTAATGCTAAAGTTATTCCTGCTAATATTATAATTAATTTTTTCATTTTTTTATATTTAGTACTTTTAGAAACTGTAAGTTAATCCTATATTAATTCTATATCTTGTTTTTAATTGAGTAAAGCCATTTAAATGACTCCCCATTACTTTTTGAAATTCTGTTGTTAATACAAAATCTCCTGAAAATACTTTTAAACCTGCGTTAGCAAATAAAATTTCACCACCTGTGTCTGCATATTTAGTAAATATTTTAATATTCTCTTCAGCATATCTATTTACATCTAAACTCATCTGTTCAACATATACACCTACTGAAGGCATAAACGAAATCTTTTTACCATTGGTTTGGTAAAACGCATTAAAAGTTAAGTTTGTTGTGTTACCATATTTATATTCGTCAACACTAAAGGTATTAAATTTATAATTAAGATTCGTATAAAAACCCAACTGCTTATACTTTGTAATATAAGTCAAACTACCTAAAAAATCAAAACTACCTGTACCTGGTTGTAAATCTAGATTTGGCTTCCCTGCGTCATAAGTTTTACTTATATCCCCTAATGGAACTTTTACTCCTACACCAAGCTCTAACCTATGAACAAACTTCTTTTTATTATCTATTTTAAAAGAATTATAGATTTGGTAACTTTCCATTATAATTGGATCAGAAAAACCATTTACAATGTATCTATTTTCATCTCCAATAGTCTGATGATTATTAATGAATGGTACTATTATAGTTGTCTTCCAAACTTCTTTCACATAGAAACTCCCTCTAAGTTCTAAGGTATTATATTGCTCTACTACTTGATTATTCCAAAAACTAGGATCATTTCCGTGTGATGCATGTTTTGTTAATGTCATTAGGCCAAACATATTGTACTCACCAATCATCATTCGATTTCTGGCAAATAAGCTTATTCGATTTTTATAATCGCTTGGCGAAAAATTTACAAATACATTACAACCATCACATCCAAATGAATAAGTTGAAACAAAAAAGAATAGTATGATTACTAACTTCATTTTTGAATTATTTAATTTAACTATTTTTAATTACTCATATCTTATGAGTTAATTAATTAAAACGCTACTAAACATGAAGATTGAAAAGATAATAATTTGAAATATTAACGATACTAAATTTCTTAATAAACTTAATTCGTATTCTGTTTCATCTCATGTTTTAGTAGAGTTTCTGAATTGATCAGAAACTAAACTTGTGGAGGATGCAAAATATTATCCATTACGACATAATGGTAATTATTTATATAATACGAATTGTAGTTCTTTTTTAATTTTGGATGTTTTAGTTCAACTAGCTTGATGTCATTATAAGCTCTAGGTAGAAAAACTGAAAGATTAAGGTTGTTTTTTTCTTGATTTGGTACTTTGTCAATTTGTTTATTCAATTCTTTTGACAAATGACAATTACCATTACAATTTAGTTCTGGTTTTTCTTTATTTTCACAAAACGCTTCAATAATTTCATCTTGATTAAGATAGAAATTTGCAATTGTAAATACAGGCCCTATAATTGTAGCCAAAAACAGACCTATAAGTCCAATAGTGATATGTTTTTTTATATTTTTGATACTGTAAAGGTAAATATATAATCAAACTCAATTTATGAGAAAAGTCAATTTTTAAAAATTAAAAATCATACGCTTAATGTCCTGCATAAAAATTATCAATAAATAAATGATTTATAGAATCCTTTAATTCCTTTTTCACATAATATCCATTTATTTCTTCCACATCAATTGGACTGTATCTTTTCCCATCCCAAGTATGCTTAATAGCTACAATTCCAATCTCTTCATCTTGATACCCCATCAATAAATCATTGTATCCTGATTTTGTCGTTCTTTGTTCAATTAAAAAACCAAAATATTGATTAATTATTTTATAAGTATTGAATCCTTTTTGAACAACAATTAATTGTTTAACTGGTGTATTAAATAATCCTGCTCTCATTTCTAATAAAAATCCATCTTTCCAATTAACATTTGGTCCTACATTAAAAATTCTAAAATATTCATTTGTACAAGGCGGCAACGACACAATTGTATCATTTGAAGTACAAAACCGTAGCTCCTCCATTACCTTTAATACTAATTCAGAATTGATATCTGGATAGTCATTACCAATAACAATTGTATCAGAAGGAAAAGATGAAATGACTTCAGCTGTTTTCTTTTCTTCACAAGAACTAAGTAACACAAGAACTAATAACGCAATACTAAAAACTATTTTCATTACTTATCTAATTTAACAATTTCACCTCCGATTATAATGTCGTCAGAAACATTTACTGGTGCTCGGTTATATTTAATTACACCACCACTTTTTACAACGGCAACTATAGGTTTAGTTACATTTTTATTTAAACGGGAAACACATTTAAGGCATCTGCCATTGACTTATTAAATTCTAAACCATTTAATTGGGTCTCAATATTATTCTTCTCAAAATAATCTAACATCACTTCTGTTGGCATATTACCTGTCAACTCATCTGTTGCCATAGGACAACCACCAAAACCTTTAATTGCAGAATCAAATCTTCTACAACCAGATTGATAAGCAGCTTCAATTTTTTCAAAAGCAGTTTCAGGTGTAGAATGTAAATGAGCACCAAATTCTACCTTTGGCATAGCTTTAATTAATGGTTCAAAAATTTGCTTTATGTTATTTGGATTTGATACGCCAATTGTATCAGACAATGCTAATATATTTATATCAAATTCCTTATTTAAAACTTCACTCCATTTCGCCACAATATCTACATCCCATTTATCTCCATAAGGATTTCCAAAAGCCATTGATAGATAAACAACCATTTGTTTATTATGCTTTTCGGCAATTTCTCTTAATTTCTCAACTCTAATTAAAGAGTCATCAATTGATGATTTTGTATTTCGTTGTTGGAATGTTTCTGAAACAGAAAATGGATAACCTAAATAAGTTATTTCATCATATTGTGCAGCATCTGCTCCACCTCTTTCATTTGCTACAATTGCCAATAATTTAGATTTTGTTTTATCTAATTCTAATTTTGACAGGACTTCAGCAGTATCTCTTAATTGAGGAATTGCTTTTGGCGACACAAAACTACCAAAATCAATAGTATCATAGCCTACTTTTAATAGTTGATTAATATACTTAGCTTTAACCTCCGTAGGGATAAAATCATGCAAACCTTGCATGGCATCTCTAGGACATTCAATAAGTTTTAAATCTCTCATTTTTGAAGTATTCTTTGTTTTGCAATTGCCTTATTAATATTTTTAACCAATTTTGGACCTTCATAAATAAAGCCAGTATACACTTGAATAAGTGACGCTCCTGCCTTAATTTTTTCAATTGCATCTTCAGCAGAGTGAATACCTCCAACTCCAATTATAGTAAATGCTTTATTAGATTTTTCAGATAAATACTTAATTACTTTTGTACTTCTATCTTTTACTGGTTGGCCACTTAATCCGCCATTACCAATTTCATTAAATTCTTGCTCTGTCGTGTTTAACCCTTCACGGTTTACAGATGTATTTGAAGCAATTACCCCTTCAATTTTTGTTTGTAAAACAATTTCAACGACTTCGTCTAATTGAACATTATTCAAATCTGGTGCGATTTTCAATAAAATTGGTCTTTGAACTTTTTGTTTACTATTTATCTCTTTTAAACTTTCTAATAATTCAATTTGAAAATCCTTATCTTGTAGTTTAGCCATACTCCCTACATTAGGACAACTAACGTTTACAACAAAGTAATCTACATGTGGGTGTAATTTTTCAAAATTAATTTTATAATCATTAATAACATTTTCAGGAAGCGTTGATGTGTTTTTGCCAATATTTCCGCCAATAATGATATTACATCTTTTATTTTTTAAATTTTCAACTAATGCCTCTACGCCATTATTATTGAATCCCATTCTATTCACAAGACCATTGTCTTTTCTTAGTCTAAACGATCTTTTTTTAGGATTACCTTCTTGTGGCTTTGGTGTAACCGTTCCAACCTCAATAAAGCCGAATCCAAAATTTTCTAACTCATTATAAAGTTCACCATTTTTATCAAACCCGGCTGCTAAACCAACAGGGTTTTTAAAGTCAAGTCCAAATACGTTTTGCTTTAAGTTTTCATTTTCATAACCATACACTTTTTTACGAAAGTATGAAACTAAAGGTATTTTACTAGTCAATTTAATAAACTTAAAAGTAAAGTGGTGTATCTTCTCTGGATCAAAAGAGAATAAGATTGGTCTTATAATAGATTTATACATAAAAAACTCATTTCTACAAAGGTAAAAATGAGTTTTGATTTATTATCGTTTTCTTTCAAAAGTTTTCAACTAAAATCTAGCAGTCTATTGCCTTTTTTAGTCACTAATTTTTAATACGTCATATTAAATAGTACTATTTTCTAAAACGATCTCGGTGATAACTTTAACCTATTACTCTAATCGAGTCAGAAAACAACCTGAATTAGGCTGACAAATATAAAACCTAGTCACTTAAGTATGGTTTAATTCAACATAACATACCGTATTGGAGATAATCGAAAAATTTCTCCAGTGTGAGCCTTCCCTTTTATTTTTTCAAAATAAACTTCTTCTCCTACATTTACATTCTCAATAGCTAATTTCATTTCTGAATTCAATTTATTTCCTTTTGAATCAAAAACTTTACTCGTCATTCCTTCAATTAAATGTAATTGAAACGAAATTATTTCAACATCAGAATTTGTTGTTAACCCTTCATCATTCATTAACTCATCTTTAGTTATAGTACCATCAAATTTCCCTGAAATTCTTGGGTGTAAATCAATAAATGAAAATGTTTTAGGAACTTCATTTATTGATTCATTTTCCACTTCTGAAATAGGGTTTGAGTCAACTGCGTCTTCTTTACTGTTTTTTTGGAATTCAGTAGAATTATTAATTGTGATTATTTTTTCGGTTTCATTACTTATTATTTTTAAAGTAGTTTTATTATCTATAGGCTTTTCAATTTTAGTGGTTTCATTTAAATTCAATTCAATTTCTTTATTATTTATTAAATTGTTTTCAGTATCTGTTATTTTGGAGACATTATCTACAATTTGAATATTTCGATACAATTCATCTCCTTCTTGATTTAAGGTGTACATGCTACCAACAATTAAACTTACTGTTGCTAATCCTGTCACACCAAAAAACCAAGCACTTTTATAAAATGGTTTTGCCATTATTTTGTGGCTTAATAAAATGTCTTCAAAATCCATTCTGCTTGAAATATCCTTTGAAGACATTTTTAATCTATCCACGTTAATCTTGAGTTTATTCATGATTTTTGGTATATATGTTTTTCATTTTTTTAACTACTCTATGTGCTTTTACTTTTGCATTGTTTTCCGTGAGATCTAAAATCTCACCTATTTCTCTAAATGATCTTTTTTCAAAATATCGCAATTCAATAATTTCGATTTCACCTATATTTAAGTGACTTAGAATACTAAGTAATAACTTTCTATTTTCACTTGTTTTATCCTCTTCTAAATCTTCAATTAATTCAAACAATTGAAAGCTTTCAATATTTACTGTGCGTTTTGCTTTTTTATCTCTGTATGACTGATACACTTCACTTTTAGCAATACGGTACAACCATGAAGCAAAAGGAACCCCTCTATATTCATATTTATGTATATTATTTAACGCTTTTAAAAAGACTTGACTAGTGACATCAAAAGCGATTTCTTTATTGTCCATCCTTTGATAAACATATCTAAATATTTGCTCATAGTACTTTTTGTAAAGTGGAGCAAACTTCTCAGGGTTTTCCTGTGATTGTAAAACCCACTGATGCTCTTTTTTGAGCTTATCTTCAGTGAGATGATAAACGGGGTTAATACTCATAATGTTTGGTTTTTGGTTTCTTTGCATTTACATAACAATAAAACACTTATTAGTTACATGGTATTTGCAATTTCTTTGCCAAGATTAAACGTAAAAATGATACAGATATTGTTCATCTGCCTTTATTTTCAACATTACAAAGGCTTACAGCCCTTAAATAATAAGTTAAAAACAAGACATACTTAATGCTTATCTTTAATATTCAAACTTAAACCAAGTTGAATATATGGTGCTGAAAAAGAAGTTTTTGTAAAATCTTTCATTTTACCGTCTAAGACCCAATACTTACTCGATAAATCAAAGGCATATCCTACTCTTGCATTAATACTAACAAAAGAAAGCATTAATCTAAAATCTAAATTAGGATCTATTGTTACAATATCATTTTGATAAGCCGTTAAATTAGTTCCATTTTGTTGAATTAAATTTACTGCGGCTCCACTTTCCCCTTCTTCTAATAAAGTCATTTTACCACAAGTCAAATTTACCCCTAAAGCTGTCATAAAAAGTTTATTTCCAAACGGATAATTTACGCCAGAACTAAGTGAATATCCTTTTAAAGTAAATCTATCACCGTTAGATACTGCAGGCATATAATTAAATCCAACATGAATTCCTGCTTCATTCATTTCAATATAATCGAAAACAAAACTATACGTTTTAAATTTATTAGTAAAACCAGGCACACCTATTTTATTTAATTCAAAATTAAGCTTGTTTAGTTTATTAAAAAAACTACGTCCATAATACACACCTATATTAAACGCTGTTAATTTATATCCAAAATCATAAGCTAATGACTCACTATTTTGTTTGTATGTATTTAATATCGCATAAGGTAAAGCTTTACCAAAACCAACTAAAGGATTATCGTCTTTCAAATAATCTAAATCTATTAAATAAATTTTATTACCCTCATCAAATCGCTCATCTAATTTTAAAGACTTAATAATTCTTTCATCAAAATTTTTAGCCGCTCGATAATATACAGGAATTGCTAAAACTTTTCCATTCAAGGTTGAATCGGAAGATGTATTAATCCTACTTGCTATTGACTTTAAATCATGGGAATAGCATTTTTTGGCATTTTTATCTGCATGTAAATGACACCTTCCAAATTGCCCATAAAATTTTGAATTAGGGTATTTAGTATATACATTTATAAATTGTCTATACATAAAACGTTCTCGTAAAACTGGTGCAGACAAATCACCCTCTCGTTCAGACATATACCATTCTTGGCCTTTTGAAACACTTTCTATTATCTGTGAAAAAATATCATACTTCTCACCCAATTCATTCTTTAATAATTCTTTATGTTTTTCTGATTCAAAAATAATCGTTTCAAATGTTTTCCATGCATCAACTTTGTCCCCTGTTAAATTCACACCTTTACCACCTTGGCTATAAATTTCACCTGGTGATGCATCAATAAACTCAGAAGAAACCAACGCCTGAATTGATTCATAAATCAGTCCTGTTTCCCCATCTATTGATAAAGAATCCACAATATCGTTTAAGGCGAAAATTGAAAAAGCAGGAAACCTTTCCACATCTATTCCATGTACTCTTATTCTTTGACTTGAATCAATTTTAAAATTATAATTTTTAATATTCATTATTAACTCATAGAAATGAGGCGAATATTTTTCTTTTAAAAATGATTTAAAACTTGAATTGTTATCAATAGCAATTCCAGTCATGATATAACCAATAGCAGGACTTTGCTCAAACAAAAAATTAGTTACATTCTGATACTTATTTAAGTAGGTTAAAAATTTAAATTCAAAAATAGAATTCACTTTTCCAAACTGATGGTTTTCACCAGTAAAATAAACTTTATAATTATTCAATTCTGAATCAGAAAACATGTTGTTAAAATCTGAAAAATCTTGAGTTTCGTCAATCTCAATTGTACTATATTTATCTTGTGATAATGAAATTGACAGGTTCAGAATCATTAACACTAGTAATATGATTTGTTTCATAATTGAATATTTACAGGGACTAAAAATAGTCATTATTTCTTATTTTTTAACAATATTAAAGAAGCTTAGCTTAAAAAAAACACTCAATAAAAACCTTTCTTATTTAAATTGAGAAATATTGATATTGTTTAGTGTTCCAAAAAAATTAACCTTCTGAATGTATCTTTAAAAATAATTTTTTCATTTAAAACAAATACACAGTGAACTATACCTCTGTTTTTCTGTTACAATTGCTTACAAATTGATCCATTATTATCATTTTATTACTTTATAATTGTTTATATCAAATGTATTAATTATTATTCTTTTTAATTCGATTTTACAAATATTATTTATGGTAGTGAACAATCTATTAATTTGTAGTTATTTTTTATTACTTTCACATTAATTATCTAATGAACAAAACAAATATGATATTTAGTTTAGTGATTTACTAATTTATTACCTTTTTTTATGAAAAATTCAATTTTATCGAAAAACATTAGAAAATTAAGAGTCTTCAAAAACCTTAATCAAACACAATTTGCTGAATTAATTGATGTAAAACGGGCAAGTATAGGCGCTTATGAAGAAGGACGTGCAGAACCTAAACTTGATACATTATTAAGAATAACAACCTGTTTTAAAATTTCTTTAGATAATTTAATTGTAAGTGAATTAACAGTTAATCAAATAGCAAAATTTGATAAAGATTATAATATAGAACCTGTTACCTCTCTTGACAAAGAAATAAAAATGCTAAAGAAGAAAATCACAACTTTGGAACAAAAAATGGATACGGTTATAGAATTAATTAAAAAATAATTTTTCTAAATTCTATCGATTAGAAAATATTATTAAACAAACAAATTAACTAGTCAAGTTATACTATCTTTGCCAAAAATAAAACAGTATGAAAACTTTTAAAGAGAGAATAAAATTTTATTTAATAGGTTTTGGAATAGGAATAATAGGCGTTGCTTTTATTTTTGGTCAAAGAAGTTGCGAATGGTTACCTGGTAACCAAGTTAAAAACACAATAGCAGAAAAAAAAATAATATATAGCGATAGTATCAAAAGTATTATGGACTGTGCTAAAATAACAAGTGAAAACATTTACAACTTATTAGATTCTGATGGAGATGTAGATTTTTCGGAAAGTAATCCTCAATTAAAAAATAAGGAATATGTATTTAATGGAGAAAACGATCTAAAAGTTAGATTTTCTATTCATAAAGAATTCTCTGAAATCATTGCAGTAGAATCAGATTGTAAAAGCGAAAACCCGTCTACCCTTACCTTAACATTACCATTACCACAAAGTATTGTAACATCCATTATTGAAAGTAATGAATTTATGTATTATGATCAAGCTGAGTTTCAAATTGACTGTTATGGACTAAAAGATGAAGACGTTAGAGCTTTTCATAAAACTGCATTAATCAACATGGACAAATCTGAAGCTTGGCCAAAAGGTAAAGGTGAAACAAAGAAGAATAAATATTATTATTTAGAAGGTTTAATTAATGGAAAAGACTACTCTATTATTTATGAAATAGGCGAAAACAGAACACGAATTAAGCATATAATTGGTGAGGGTGATTGCTAAATAACTTCATTTAATTCGCCTTAATACAGTCGCTTTTTAAAGCTGTAAATTTTTGAATTAAAAATTCTTATTATATAAAGATATAATTCAAAAAATATTAACTACTTTTGTCGACTTATATTATATTATTAATCGGGGATTAGTTCTCCAAACAATAACACAAATTATGGCAACTAAAATTAGATTGCAAAGACACGGTAAGAAAAAAAAGCCTTTTTACCACATAGTAATTGCTGATGCAAGAGCTAAAAGAGATGGAAAATTTATCGAGAAAATCGGTACTTATAATCCAACTACAAACCCTGCTACTATCGATTTAAAATTAGATAGAGCTTTAGAATGGTTACAAACTGGTGCACAACCAACTGATACTGTAAGATCAATTTTATCTTACACAGGTGTATTATACAAAAACCATTTAGAAAAAGGTGTTGAAAAAGGTGCTTTAACTGAAGCTGATGCTGACAAGAAATTCTTGGCATGGGTTGCTGATAAAGAAGCTAAAATTCAAGCTAAAAAAGATGGTGTTACTTTAGAAACAACAAATGCTGCTACTAAAGCGTTAGATGCTGAAAAAGCTGTTAACGAAACAAGAGCACAAGCAATTGCTGAGAAAAACGCACCAGTTGTTGAAGAAACTCCAGAAGTTGAAGCTCCTGCAGCTGAAGCAACAGAAGGTTCTTCTGAAGAAGCTTAAAATATGTACACTCAAGAGGATTGTTTTAAATTAGGCAGTATTGCTAGATTACACAGCTTTAAAGGAGAAGTATCTATCTTTTTAGACGTGGACGAACCTCAAGAGTATCAAAATTTGGAATCAGTTTTTGTCGAATGCGACAGTAAACTGGTTCCTTTTTTTATTGATGACATTAAAATTAGAAACAAAGGTTTTGCCGTTGTTAAGTTTGATGGCGTTGATTCAGAAAAAAAAGCGTTAAGGCTTTTAAAATCCCCACTTTATTTACCAAAAGAAATGTTACCTGAATTAGAAGGTGATGATTATTATGATTTTGAAATCAAAGGTTTCAAAGTTATTGATGCTACACTTGGTGAAGTTGGTATTGTTAATTCTGTACTAGATATTAAAGTCAATCCATTAGTCTCTATTCAAAATGGAGAATATGAGATTTTAATACCTAAACTTGATCAATTTATTAAAGAAATTGATTGGGATACTGAAACATTACACGTTGATGCTGCTGCATTAATTGAAATGTATTCTACAGAAGAGGATTAGTAAATTAATCTACTTTAGAATCTACACCCTAAACAATTAAATCTTAATTGAATAAAGTTATTTCTTAGGACATTTCTTACAATGACTTGTCTTCTTATACTTTTTACAGCACTTTTTCTTACCACAACAAGACTGATCAACTACTTGCTCATCTCTAAAGATTTCAGGTATTTGAATTGAAAATGGTATAAATTCGTTTTGTTTCACATTGCAAATATAGAATGATTCTAAATAAGAAACAACTAATTTATGTTAAAGTTATTAACTCCAATTTAAAAGGCTTTGTGTAAAATAAATTCTTCAATTGAACGAATCTTATTCTATAGCTTAATTAATTTTTCAACTAACACATTTCCCCCTTTAAGGCTTGAAACATGAATTAAATAAATACCCGACTGTAACAGACTTGTACTTATTTGTTTTTCATTAATCGACTCAAGTATTAATTGTCCTGAAAAATTATAAATCTTAACGGTTAAATTAGCTTCAGACAATATTAACTTATCAGTAAATGGATTAGGATAAAGCCTTACCTCTTCATTTTTATCTGTCACCTCATTATTTGACAATACAGAATAGTCAGTAATTGAAAAATAATCAAAGGCTGCTTCTGTAATATTTTCAGAAGTTACATAATCACTTATATAGACTATTAACTGCATATTTGATGTTAATGTAATTTTATCATTTAAGCTTACTGAATTCCCTAGCCATTGTCCCATTGTTGTAGTTTCTGGATCAAAATAATCTATCAACACTTGATCTACGCCATTATTCATATATATAAACAGTGTGTCATCTGGAACTGCACCGAATTTATTAAAATACCAAACAGAATAGTTAACATGCGGGTTAGTATACCCTGACAAATCCATAACTGGTGAAAACAAAATAGCTTCTCCTTCATTTATTTCTTCAGCATTACTCACTTCAGAACCATTCCCTGTTATAAAAGCATACTTTCCACAATCCCAACTAATTTCAGAATATGGGTTTGAAATTGTACCATTTTTAATAACACCTACAGGAATTTCTCTCACCCAACCTTCTTTTGTTCCAGTATGAATAGTATCCCATCCAAAGTCAAAAGTAAAATCATCATATATTCCAGCTTCTAGATAAACTTCAATAATACCTATTGAAGATGTAATTAAAGTATCAGTAAAACAAGTTGTTACATTCCCCCACTTACCAGCACTTAATTGATAAACATCCTGATAATAGATATCTAACGTTAATTCTCCATCTACATTAGTTAAACCTGTATGCTCTAAATAAGTATGTTCTAAAGCTATATTTGCATTTTCTATAGGTAAACTTGTTACAGCATCAAGTACTTTTATTGTAACTGAATATTGTGGTATTTTTTCTAAAATTATGTCTTGATTATTTACAATACCTTCTTGAAAGTCAACCGAAATAGTTTGTGGGTAATATAACACTTTAAAAAAGGTCACATTTTTTGTACCTACAAAGTCAATTCCTGTCCCATAATCTCCGAAAATATTTGAAGCATCTGAAATTGTAGTGCCATCAATTGACACAGAAACATTTCCAATATTAAATCCTGTACCTTGCTCTGTTACATTCCCTTCTAAATAACTTCCTTTGTGTAAATTAGCATCTATAACAAATAAACCTTCCTCAATATCAGAAGCTATAATTTTACCTGAATTAAAGTATGGATAGACACCCCAACATCCAACAAAATCTTCAGAATGAATTGGAGATGTATCATATTGTGCTATTTCAACCATATTATGCGGTCTACTTATGTCGTGAATAACAACCCCCTCAGCATAGTAAGATGTAATTAAATAATCACCCAATACATGTGTATTATGAGGAATAATATTATCGCCAGGTGAAGATTGGATTTTATCAATTAAAACAGGATTAGAAGGGGTTGATAAATCATAAGCTCCTATATAACCTCCAGCAACCTCATCTGTTGTAAAAGCAAATCCGTTTGTATTTGCCCAAATATTATGAGTAAAAGTTGTTGGCGTTAAAGCCGTAGAGATTAATAATGGGTTACTTTTATCTGCCACATTCCAAACACTTAATTGACCTTCATAAATATTACCAAAATAACCAGTATCATTTTGTACAAAACCATCATGAACATACCAAGTATCCATATCTGAAACTTCTGAAGGATTTGTTGGAGACGTATTTAAATCATAAACAATTACCCCTCCATTTCCTCTATTTGCGCCAAAAATGTATAAAAATCCATTTTCATCTATATATAAATTATGAGCTGATTGCCATTCACTTCCAACTGGCCCATTAAAATATGAATGCGTTATTCCACTGGCATCTGGTAGTGATGTCATATCTAAAATCAACAATCCTTCTTGCGCTTCAGTAGTTACATACGCAAAGTCGTTGTACACTTTTAAGTCTCGCCACGTAGATTGCATTCCTGGCAACCAAAATACTTCAGTAGGATTTGCTCCGTTAGTTACATCTACAATAGAAGTTCCATCTTGTGTACCTACTAAAGCATATTCATTATCAAACTCATCAGTATACCCCCAAATGTCATTCATAAATGTACTGTGAACTGTAGACAAATCTAACTGACCAAGTAAAGTCGTATTTAATTGAGCATGAGCGCCAAATGAAATACAAATAGCTAATACCAATAATATCTTCATAAAATAATGTAGTTTTTTCAAAGATACGTTTTTTATTTCTGAATAAAGTTTTACCTTTATTGCATGATTTATATATTAGGAATTTTTATTGCATCAATTGGTTTTATTCAACTATTTCGATTATATCAGAATTCAAAACGCCCAAAAGTTAGTGCTATTATTACAGATTTAATAGATACACATATAAAACAGGATAAAAACAAAAAATTTAGAACGCAACCTCATGCTGTTGTAAATTATAACATTGAAGGCAAAAAGTATAAAGCTACAGTATTATTTAAAGATAAATCAAAAATAATTAACGACACTGTTAACTTATCTTATGACCTAAACAACCCTAAAAACGTTGAAATGTATGTACCAAAAGCAGAATTATTAATGGCTTTAGCGATAACATGTATTGGGTTTATAGTTTTAGGTATTAGCCATTATATTCTGGTTACATTTTTTTAATGAAAAATAATGAGATTAATCATTGATTAAAAAAGTAACTTTCAAGTTTTATTATTTATATTTGTTCTAAATAAAAATAAGCTTTGAACTGTAAATTAACAGATATAAAAACTAATCAATCAGGCGTTATTAATGACGTTATTGATAACCCGTTAATTTCTAAACTTTTTGAGTTTGGATTACTACCTGGCGCCAGCTTTAAAGTCTTAAATATTGCACCTTTTAATGGACCTATATCAATTTTAATTGAAGATACTAGAATTGCTTTAAGACAAAAAGAAGCACAATTTATTATTGTTGACTGTTAAATGAATTCATCAAAAATAAAAATAGCATTAGTTGGTAACCCCAACATTGGGAAAACCACTTTATTTAATAAACTATGTGGTCTATCTCAAAAAACAGGGAATTACCCAGGTGTTACGATAGACAAGAAAAAGGGGAAATTCAAATTTAACACTTCTGAATTTGAAATAATTGACTTACCTGGAATTAATAGCTTATATCCTAAGTCAAAGGATGAGGAATTAGTCATAAATTATTTAGCTGATAAAAGTAAAGTTGATTTTCCAGATAAAATAATTGTTACCGTATCTGCTCTTAATTTAAAACGTAATTTATATTTATTCCATCAAATTAAAGATTTAGAAATACCAATTGTATTAGCCGTTAACATGGTTGACATTGCTGAAAAAAGAGGTATTTATATTGATGAATCAAAATTAAAAGCAATTGTAGGTTGTCCTGTTGTTAAAATCTCAGCTAAAACTGGTTTAGGATTAGAAAAACTTAAAATAGCACTTACGACTGAACATAAATTAACAAAAACACCTCAGCATTATACCTCTGAATTATCTACAGATGAATTATCAGCCCTAACGAAAACACATCAAAAGGAGTCTAATTATCATACATTTTTATCCATTACTCATCATGAGCTTAATGCAGATGATGTTTTAAAAGAAAACAGTACAACACCAAGAAAATTAAAAGTTAACGAATCAATTTTACGTTATAAATTCATCAACTCTTACTTAGCTAGTGTATTAACCGTTGATAAAAGTAAAGCAAACGATTTCACAACCAAAGCAGATAAAATTTTACTACATCCTGTTTGGGGTTATGTGATTTTTGGAATAATACTATTTACCATTTTTCAATCTCTATTTGCTTTAGCGGCCTTTCCTATGGACTGGATTGATCAATTAACAACCAACTTTGCAGAGCTTTCAAAATCATGGATGCCAGCAGGTTATTTAAATGATTTAATTTCTGACGGGATTGTACCTGGTATTGGTGGAATATTGATATTTATCCCTCAAATTGGCATCTTATTTTTATTCTTTTCAATCTTAGAAGAGAGTGGTTATATGTCAAGGATTATATTTTTAATGGATAAACTAATGCAGAAACTCGGTATGAGTGGAAAGTCTGTTGTGCCATTAATGTCTAGTTTAGCGTGTACTATTCCCGGTATAATGGCTGCAAGGTCTATTGAAAATAAAAAAGAGAGGTTGATAACAATTTTAATAGCACCATTACTGACTTGTTCTGCAAGACTACCAGTATATGTAATTTTAATTTCTTTAGTTGTACCAGACGAATATTACGGACCATTCAACCTACAAGGCCTTGCTATGTTTGGGATGTATTTTATTGGAATTATCGCTTCACTTATTATTGCTTTGATATTTAAATTAATCTTAAAAGGTGATTACAGAGGAACTTTATTATTAGAAATGCCACAATACTTATGGCCTTCAGCAAAGAACACCGTAATAACAGTTTGGAAAAATGTAAGTTCATTTGTTATTAATGCTGGTAAAATCATTTTAGCAACCTCAATTATCCTGTTCGTATTAGCAACTCAAGGTGGTGATGATTTTGATAATGCAGAACAATTTATTACAGAAAAACATAGTGATTTACAAGCGAATGAATTTGACCAAAAAGTAGCTTCATACCAATTAGAAAATTCGTATTTAGGTACGATTGGAAAATCTATTGAACCAGCAATTAAACCCTTAGGTTATGATTGGAAAATTGGAATAGCACTCATTTCCTCATTAGCAGCTAGAGAAGTTTTTGTAGCAACAATGTCAACGATATATAGTATTAACTCTGAAGAAAATTTAACTATAAAAAATAGACTGGCGCAAGAACGTAATTCAGAAACAGGTGAATTAACCTTTACTTTAGCAACTTCCGTTTCCTTATTACTTTTCTATGCATTTTCTTTACAATGCTTTAGTACGATTGCTGTAACTTATAAAGAAACAAAATCTGTTAAGTGGACAGCTATTCAGTTTGTTTATATGTCTGTATTTGCCTATTTAGCGGCACTTATTGCTTATCAATTATTAGCCTAAAAATAAATACAATTATTGTTCCGAATTATTTACTAAACTAAAAATTTTAGTTTAAACTTCAAGTAACATAAAGCCCTTAAAGTTACGTTCCCATATTTTATTATTTAGTCGCACCTACCTTATTTTGAGATGATCAGTCTTAGCTTCTCTCTTGTTTTTAATAAATTACCATTACATTTCTTAAAACTTTATAGATTAATTAACATTATTGACATGGACTTTTTCTATTAAATCATTTATAAAATAATTTAAATTTAATAAAAAACTTTTTTCATTTGAATTCAACCTTAATGACTCAACTTGAGCCAGTAAATCATCATTATCCCAATAAGTATCCCCTGAAGATCAAAGATAAATTCACTCCCATTCCAAGACGTTTTTTTACCAAAAGGATATAAAACTATCATTTTTGTAATTTCACGATATTCTTCTTTTCCCCAAAAAGATTTCTTAATAAACTTCTGACTACTCTTATTTAGAATTACTTGAAAGCTAGATATTCTTCCCTGTCGTTTAATTGTAACATTTTCACTCTTAAAATAATCGTTATATTTTTTTATATGATCATAAGTAATATGCCTAAATATTTTGGATTCAATAATCATTCCCTCCATTTCTTTAAAAATAATATCACTTTTATCATGAATACTTTTTTGCTCATCTATATTTAATCTAATTTTCCAATCTTTCATATTTATTATTAAATAAACACCAACTAAAAGTTGGTGTTTTTCATAGGGTGATTCGTAATTTTTTATTCTACCTAAGATTACTCTGTTTGATGTTTAGTTCTATAGTCTTAAGCTATATTTTTCTATTAATTTTTTTTATAATACCGATTGTTTTTATATCACTTAAAAATTTTATTTTCTCTTATCTGACACATTTAATATTTTAAATATATTGTAGTTCCAATCTCAAGGTTATTGCAAGACCAGATCTGTATAATTTGATTATCTGGTCTACCATTTATTCTGTCTGTGTAAGCAATTTTTATCTTATTAGGACTTACAACCTCCCAGCTTCCTAATGTACTCTCATTATTAACTATTTTTGTACTAGAGTTAAATCTTCCGTCTGAATAAAACTTCCATGTATCTGTTGGATCATTACTTAAAGGATCTATCCAATCATAACCAATAAGACACTTTTCACAGGTTTCAATAGAACCTCCTCTACAACTTGTTAGAATTACAGTAAATAAGACTCCAATAAATATTATTTTTTTTTTCATAGGGTTAACATTTTAAATTCATTCTTAATAAACCAGTGCCATTTACTTTAGTACTGGTCCATTTATTTTGTAATTCTAATAATCAATTTAATTACTACAAAATTAATTTATACTTTTTATTTTTTAGCAAAAACTGAGAATGTTGCGTATGTTTCGTAATTTCATATTAGGCCATATAGAATTAACCTCAATTTAGCTTATTGACAATTAATAAACTACGATTTTAAGTACAAAAATCACACACTCGTTCAGAAAAAAGCTCCTTGAAAGTTCAAGGAGCTCTTAGTATATGTTCATTAAAAGATAGCTCATTAGAAGAGTTTTATTAACTAGATAATATAACCTACCCTTTTAACAAATAATTTTAATTTTCTGCTACATCTTCATCTAGCCTTCCTGAATTGAACTTTGAAAATTGGAAATATAAACCACCTACTATAGAAATTAGCATAATCATTAATACTATAATTGGAGTATCGTTAAGTATTGTAAGCTCTTCTAATGATTTCAGAGCAAAAATTAATGATAAGCCAATTCCTATTGAAAGACCACTAAATATTCCAAGAGCAATTTTTTTAATGTATTTTCTTAACTTATAAACTATAAGAATTGGTAATATAAGAATTACTAAACCTAGAATTGGATTAGGCTCTCCTGCAGAAATTTTTATTGCAATAATTAATAATGGTATTGTTATAATTTCCCATGCTATTAAATATGTAAAAAACTTTGTAAACAAGAAAATACATAAAGCAATCGATAGATTAAAAATCACAACATAACTGAAATAAGGAATCGAGTCTGAATAATAAAAAATGATACAATAGGCAATCATTGTAGAAAATAAATATGAAATAGCAAAAGACAAACCATACTTTTTAGGTCCATACCATGCTAAACCAGCTCCAGATAAAATAATACTTAATAAATAAATGTAAATCATAATTATATTTTAAAATAATGCATACTCTAAAAAGTTTTCTGCCTCCCTTTTTTATAAACTTAATTAATCTAATTTTTCACTCATTTCTACAAAACGAATCATCAATTTTGAATACGATTTCATAAACACTTCTAATTCTTCCTGAGTCATATCTCCCTTTAATATATCTGCTTCATTTTCTAACTCCTCCATTCTTTCTATAAGTGGTACCATTTTGATTAAAGATGATGTTGATGAAGCCATCATATTCATCATATTATCAAGCCCCATATCTCCTCCATTATTCTCTACATCCTTTCCTGCTTCAATAAGGTTTTCTACCATGCTTATATATTCCTCCATAAACATATCAAATGATGCGAAATATTTATTTATTGCATCTTGGTTTTTAAAAACTTGTAGAACTTCAGTCCTATCTGTTTTTATATCTTCGTTTTCATTAGTTCCCATATCCTTACAAGAGACTAAAAACAAACAGGTAAACACACATATACCAAACCATTTAAATTGTATCATAATAAACTATTTTTTAATAACACCTACTCTATATGCTTTTCAGTTACCGCAACTATTTCTAATTACTGCAAATTTCTAAATAAATATTCATACATTTAGCCCAAACATAGCCCAAATGTAATTTTATGAATAACAACCATGCTTACCTATTGATAGATATTCAAAAACAATCTAATATTCATGTAACTAACACTAGAGATCTTAAATATTTAAAGGATGAAATAGAATCTTTTAATGACTTAAAAATAGGATACAATACTCTCAGACGATTGTTCGGGTTTTTAAAAAAAACAACGCCTACCATATCTACTTTAAACACACTCTCTAAATACCTAGGACACAACTCATACACTAACTATCTTAACAGTAACTTGAAACTTAATGAATGGTATTTCCAACAAAAAATACTCTTAATACAGAGATCTAATAACATCACTGAAGATGATCTAAAGATAATAAACAATGGTATGAGCTATCGGAATAATATTATTTCTGTCGCTTATTATATTAGTAACTTAATACAGGTAAATAACATAACTTTATTAAATATAATTTTTGAAAAATTACTATTAAACAACATTTTGATCCATAATTTATTAAAATTTGCAACAATAATAACCCATAGTTTTTACAGTATTAATGAGGACAAAGCATTAGTCATTTATACATCTTTAACTAAACATGAAAACTTTAGAGATTCTGTACCTTTACTGTATATAGACTATTCTAACTTAAACACATTATATAATAAAGTTTTAGAATTAGTAAAGAAGTACAGTGTTAAAGAATCCGATCTATTTTTTGTGTCATTAATGCAGTTTTACAAACAGTTCTATACTGAAGATAAACTAAATACTGTCCAGATAAATCAGCCCAAACATTTTACCGATTTTTATCCTGTATTACAAGGGCGATATTTTGCATATAAAATTATGTTATCAAATACTGTTGATCCAACATTAAAACGATTGATATTTACAGCATGTAAAACCAATAACGCTCATTCAATAGTTGAAGAGGTAATTCCTTCTTTAATAATCAAGGAGGAATATGAGATACTTAATGAGTTATCTGAAAAATTTTATGAAGATATATTTGAATCATTTAGATGGTCTAACAGTAGTGGAAATGCGATCTATTTAATAGGTTTGGCTAATATAAATTGCCATCAAAATTCTATTAAAAATGCAAAAAAAAATTTAGAACTTATAAAATTAGAAGAAGTAGAACTGAGTTATTATGATTACATATCCTTATTTTATTACCTTACAAAAATTAAAATAAGCCATTTAGATAATGACATAGAAACAAACTCCTCCGCATACACAATCTTAAAACAATTAGTTTTAAAAACAGGATTTCAAAAATTCTTGGACGTTTCAAAAGAATACATTTTAAAATAAATATTTCTTATGCTATTTATAATACTCTCTATCTTACTATTTTCTTACAATAATGTTTTATGGAAGAAAAATATAAAAACTATTTCCATCCCATTTTTAGTTTCTTATCGGGCATTTTTCACCAGTACAATATCATTAGCTATACTATTTGTTTTTTTTAATATAGATGCTATTACACCAATAACTTCTTGGAGAATCATACTAGGATCTTTGTTTGGTGTTATAGGGTTATTTAGTATGCTATCGGTTATTAAAAAAGCATCATTACAATGGTTAGGGATTTATAATCTAATTGGAATAGCTTTTACAATTCCATATCTATGGGTGTTTGAAAACATTGAAATTCAAAATTCAATAATAGGCCTCTCTATTATTGTATTAGGTTTTATAAGTTTTATTTATACGAATAAAAAAAAGCAACTAAAAATATCACTTAAGCAACATCTTTCACTTCTTTTAATGACCTTTAGTTTTAGTTGTTCTGCCTTATTGCATTGGAAAAACTTAAGCTTAAACGTTCCTCCATTATTAATTATTTCAAGTCAAGAATTTTTAGTCTTTTTAACCGGAGTAGTATTCACGTTTAAGCAAGGTGAAGGTAAGTTATACAGCAGTGACCTAATAAAATATTTTAAGAATGTACTACTAATGAGTGTTGTCATTTTTTTAGCATTTTTATTTAATCTTATAGGTCTAAAAGAAATCAATCCTATCATTACAAGTATATTGTTTTTAGCTTCGCCTTTAACAACTATATTGTTTAGTGCACTCTTTTTCAAAGAAAAAATATCTTCTAAAAACATTCTATTTATCAGTATCATTGTACTAGGAGCCTTTATATTACATTACCAAAGTACGTAATCCTGATATGTTACTATTGTATTTTGCTTATCAATTATTAGCCTAAAAATAAATACAATTATTGTCATACTAATTAATGTAAATATTACTTTTGTAGTATGAATATTAAAGCAACCGAAATTTTAGCGGTATTAAAAGAAAACAGTTGGACAGTAGAAGACCAAACTACTGATGATTATCAAATCAGTGCCTTCAATATATATCATTTATTTTATGTGTTTGTTGATTTGAAAATTCTTAAAAATAAAAAATTTAAATATCAATTAACACAAACTATTCAGAATAAGGATGAGCAAGAAAGTATCTTTTCTTTTATGCACTTTCACACGAATGACATTGCTGAATTAGTTATTAAAATGGGTGCTCAATTAGAGCATTTAACTAAAGAGAATTTTGCTGGTTCAATTAAAGAATTATCAAACTTAGATGTTGAAATTTTTGCCGACAATAGAGCAGGTAAAGTCGCTCAAATAAATTTTAATTAATTTCCAGAACCGTAATGAATTAGAGTTACATTATTTGTAAACTCAAAGTCTTTACCAGATTCATCTGAAAACCTTAATATATAAACATAGACACCTTCTTTTACAAGTTGACCTATATTACTTTCTCCATTCCAACCTAAGTCTCTATCCACCGTATTAAAAACTAAATCGCCCCAACGGCTAAAGATTTGTAAGTCGTATGATTCAAAGTCATACAATGAAATGACAGGTTTAAATATTGGATTTACACCACCAACAGTAAAAGCATTTGGAATATAAACTAACGGTTCTATTGAAACACATACAGTATTAGAAAATGCAGTTTGAACAAAACCGTAAGTATTCAAGTTTTCAACCGCCTCTACTCTATAACAAAACTGTCCTTCTGATTCATAAAACGCACTCACATCATCCACATAACTTCTAATACTTCCAGACAATTCAACTAATGGCGTTTGATTAAAAACGCCGTTTATCCCTCTAAAAACTCTGTACTTAGTGATTACACCATCAAACCCTTCATAATCACTCCAAAACAAAGTAGTTTTCATTTCTGTATCCTGTGTGCTAACTTCTAAGAAAATTGTTTTTACTGTATTTGACGCTTCGCCAAAGTTTCCACAACTATCAATTAAGTTAACTCTATAGTTGTATGCACCTGCTTTAGAATCTATGTCAGAATCGCCATAGTAAATTGTATTTGATGCAGAAGTAGATAATGTAGACAAAAATTCGAAATGTAATTCATTAGGCCCTTTACGTTCTAATTCATATCCTTGAACTGCCCCATTAGGATCTGTGTATAATTCTATTTCAATTTCATTAGACAATAAGTGAGTTGCCGTAGAAATATAATGAAATACTGGTGGAGTTGGCCTTAAAACATATCTTTCGTTTAAATTTGAATACGCTATTATTCCATCCTCACTCACTACCCTAATGTAATAGTAATAGGTTTCACCTTCTAACACATTAGTATGCGAATAAGATGTTGCACTAGCACCTAATGTAGCAATAACATCATAAGATGAATTACCAACTTTAGCAATCACTTCATAAGTTGCCCTTTCAAACCCATTATAATGCGCCCAACTTAATGTCACATTTTTAGAACAAATGTCTAATGTGCTTGTAACGTATATTGAACTATGTTGATCGCTTAAAGCGGATGTTTGATAATTCCAAGGTACAGTATTAGTTTGACATGAATCAAAAGCTGCTACACCGTAGGCCTCAGACTCATTCATTGAATTTGTTAGTATATTATTATAAGATGTTGTTCCAATCCCATAAACCGTATCAATTGGTTCCCAAAACCCACTTATTTCCTGAAAAATAATATAGCCATAGGTATCATCCGATTGATTTTGATTCCAGCTAACGACCATAGCATTTGTTACCGTATCAACCGAAACAGATGTTACTGTAGGTATATAAGGATTAATAATATCTTGCAATTGATCACCATCATTATTAGAACCAGACATACAACCGGCATCATTAGGTATTTCAATTCTATAATTTTGCCATGCATCACAAATATCAATTGTATCTTGATAAAAAGTTGTTCCATAAGGTACTTGATCTATCATGGTCCATGTTCCTAATGGATATTCTCTCATAATATTTTGAAGTACATTATCACCATTATTAATTGGTGTATGTGTTAAATTCCATGCTAAACTAATTCGTCCATCCCCTAAATCGTTTAAATCTAAAAATATAGATTTTAAAGTGTCAGAACTTACCGAATTATTTCCATTACAACCAAACTTAGTTAAGATGTAATAGTCTTTAGAAGTAAGATTAGCACCAGCACCTATATGTGTATAGTTTTCAATATTGATGTCATTAATTGTTGCTATTAGCCCATCTTGAATAGAATAGATTTCATAGGCAGTAAATGTACCAATTGCAGGATTTGTTTTTGTCCAAGTCAATTCTACATCACCATTAGTTAATACATTTACACAATGTAAGTTTGCGGGAGGCAGATCTAAAGAATTTTTAAGTTTTATACGAATCGTTTTATACGTTAACCCAGGTACTGAACAAAAATCGTCTTGCGCTTTTAATACAAAATCAAATACTTGTTCTTGCTGTTGAGCTCCATCTAAGCCGATAAGATGATTACAATCAGTTTGCCAATTAAAATGAGTATTTACGCCTTGAACTCCACTAATAATTGGAGGTAAATTTAAAGTTGCGCAAGGTAAAATGTCACATCCTGAATTAGGATCTGTTAAATTGGTCCCAAAATAATTCCCACTAGGTGTTAGCGTTACTGTTTGTGGCGTACCATCTTGTAAGATCTCATTGTCATTAATTATGATATCAAAATCAATCATATCTCCTGCAAAAAATTCAACTTCAAAAGTTGTGTTTGCATTAAATGGAGGTGTAATTTGAGGGGCTGTATTTACAGTTGCACTTGCACAATTAATGATAACCAATTGAAACTCTCTATTTACAGTTGAAACTAATTGCCCATTTCTATACGAATCAATTTTTTGCTTCACTACATATTCACCTAAAGTATTAGATGTAAAACTTATATCACCAGTGTTTACATTAATTATAGCTGGACTATTTCCTGCCGAAAAAGAAGCATCTGGTGTTGGGTTTGTTGCAGAAAAACCAGTATTAAATGGTACAGGTATCGGATTTGCAGGTGGATTAAAATTTCCTGAAAAATGGTCAAGTGGTGTACCCCAAGAAAACTGTAATTCATCACCATCCGGATCAAAAACGTTTGAATTAAACTCAAAATCGGTACCTGCACACAATAGCATATATGGATCTTGTGCAAATTGAGGAGAAGAGTCAACACAATCTGTTACATTTCCATTGACTTGATACATTGTAGCCGATAATGTAATGCCATAATTAGCAGGTGTATTAATATTAGTAAGCGTCCATGACCTTGACCAATCGTCATAAGTAAATGACCATCCACCAGCAGGCGGTGTCCCCGTTAATACAGTTGGCGCAGAATTAAAAATTATTTTTTGAATCGCTCCACCTCCATTTCCTCCACCTGTTCCTATTCCGCAATCTAATTGAATAGGACCTGTAGGCACTTGCGTACAAGGTGGAGATAAATCTACAATAGCAGTTTTAGTAACTTGAATTGTAGATACAGTTGAATGCCCCCACACTTCAAGATCTAAAGTATTTGATAGGATATCATTTCCATTACAATCTCTATAAATAACAAGTTGAAAATTATAAGTATTAACTCCTGAACATGTCCAAGTAATTTCACCACCCATTACATGAGAAGCCCTTACAAATTGGCTAATCACAAGCATAAATAATAGTAGAAATAATTGTTTTAAACGCATTAGAATAGTAACGTAATTTTTATAAATTTATTTTATCTAATTATAATACGGTAAATTTAATGATTAGTTGTGTAATTATAAACAAAAAAAGCACCTCAAATAAATTGAAGTGCTTTCCCTAATTATATTTAAATTTTATTGGATTACAATACTTTTTGTTTGCAGTCTATTATCAGATTGTACTTTTAAAAAGTAAATCCCTTTTTCTAAATTTGACAAATCAAGTTGAGTTTTTAAATAGCCCTCTACATTTGTATTTTGCTTAACAAAAGAATTCATTTTTTGACCTAATTCATTATAAACTTCTATGACAACTTGTGTCCCTGTAAAGTTATCTAATGCTAAATTAAATACACCTGTACTTGGATTAGGAAATACTTCAAAGTTGTAGTTTAATTCTTCTTCTGGCGTTTCTAAAGCAAACCCTACTGTAAAGTTATATTTTATATAATTTCCAAAATCTTTTTCAAAATTTTCAAATGTAAATCCACCCACTTTTCTTAACCTTAAGTGTCCATTAGTTTCGCCTTCAACTTGAGCAGAATACCAAAAACCAATACCATCATTATCTGAATCATATAATTCAATCGAATAACAACCTGGGTCTAAATCAAAAGTATCTTTATACTCAGTTGTATTTGCTAAAGAGGTTCTTGACCATATAACATCACCGTTACCATCTTTTAAATAAATTTTATTTTCATGTGCTTTATTGTTAGTTTTAAACCAGATATAAAAAGGATCATTAATTACGTCTGGACTTGTAAAGCTTACATTATATTGATCGTTAT
>Ga0308002_1000155_pt1 | contig 28297 bp, 18 predicted proteins | sample Neamet34_FD_203148 | JGI IMG/M metagenome (GOLD analysis project Ga0308002, IMG submission 203148) | Marine microbial communities from water near the shore, Antarctic Ocean - #34 | ecosystem: Environmental > Aquatic > Marine > Unclassified | place: Southern Ocean | collected 2014-06-06
GCACAAACAATGTATTCTAAAAAGAAAACAGTACAAATCAATAAAAGCTGAACAATGCTAGCATTGTTCAGCTTTTAGTAATAATTTAATCCTTTATTAATCTGTATCGTTTATTTAGGACTAGTCAAATGTAAGTTTATTCTTCTTCAACAACTCCAGCCATAACTTTATCTACCAATACACGACCACAGTGTTCGCATACGATAACTTTTTTACGTGCAGCAATATCCATTTGTCTTTGAGGTGGTACAGTATTAAAACAACCACCGCAGGCATCTCTAAGAACAGGAACTACAGCAAGACCATTTCTTACCGAACCTCTCAAACGCTTATAAGCATTTAGTAAACGATCGTCAATTACTTTTTCAGCAACTGCAGATTCTTTATCTAACTTTTCTTCGTCTTTTTGAGTCTCAGCAATGATTCCATCTAACTCAGAATTTTTAGCTACTAAGTCAGCAGATCGATCAATCAAGCGCATTTCCGCTCCCGATTTAACCTCTATTTTAGATGCTATAGTAGCTTTAGCTTCTTTAATTCTCTTTTCAGATAATTCAATCTCAAGATTTTGAAATTCAATTTCTTTATTTAAAGAATCAAATTCACGATTGTTACGAATATTTTTTAACTGCTCATCGTATTTAGTAATAAGCACTTTAGAATCTATCATTAAAGATTCCTTTTCTTGTATTGAACCGTCGAACGTAGCTATTTCTTCGTTGATATTAGCTACACGAGTTTGCAAACCTGCAATTTCGTCTTCTAAATCTTGAACTTCTAGTGGTAATTCACCACGTAAAATTTTAATCTTATCGATTTCAGTGTCTATAGATTGAAGTTTATATAGAGCAACTAGCTTTTCTTCAACAGTAGATTGTTTTGCTTTAGCCATTTTTTATAGATAATTGATAGGATTGGTATTTACCTCTGATAAATGAACTGCAAATTTAGGAAATTTTTCGCTAAGAAAATCGGCAATTAAGTCCTTAGTATATTGTTCACTTTCATAATGCCCTACGTCGGCAATAATAATCTTGTTTTCTGCATCAAAAAATTCGTGGTATTTAAAATCTCCAGTCACAAAAACATCAGCACCATTGCGAATTGCAGCTTGTAAAAGAAAACTTCCAGAGCCGCCGCAAATTGCAACTTTTTTAATCTTTTTAGCACCTAAATTAGTGTATCGAATACCATCAGCTTTTAAGTTATTTTTCAAACTACGTAAAAAACCCAATGAGTTTTGTGCTTGCGAAAGCTCACCAATCATCCCAGAACCTACATTTTTATTCTCATTTGCGATATTTAAAACACTATAAGCAACCTCTTCGTATGGATGTGCTTTTTTTAATGCAGAAATAACAAAAGACTCCTTATAAGAAGGAAATATAATTTCAATTCTTTCTTCTTCTACAACCGTTTTTATTCCTTTTTCTCCAATTACTGGATTAGAATTTTGAGATCCTTTAAAAGTTCCCTTTCCAGAAACCGTAAAACTACATTGGCTATACTCTCCAAAACTTCCTGCACCTACAGAATAAAGAGCTTTCCTTACAGTTTCTGCACTTTCTGAAGGAACGTAGGTAATCAATTGCTTGATAATTTCCTTTTTAGGTACTAACACTTTAGTATTTACTAGTCCGATTTTATCTGCAAGCATTTTATTTACACCAGTATGAATATTATCTAAATTAGTGTGAATCGCATAAATAGCTATGTCGTTTTTTATCGCCTTAAGCACAGTACGTTCTACATAATTTTTACCCGTAAAACTTTTTAAACCTTTAAAAACGATTGGGTGATGAGATACAATGGCGTTACACCCTTTTTCTATCGCTTCGTCAACTACACTTTCTACACAGTCTAAACTCACCAAAACGCCAGTAAGTTCTGCAGAACGATCTCCTACTATTAAGCCACAATTGTCGTACGACTCCTGATAAGCTAGTGGAGCCCATTGTTCTAAACAATTACACAGTTCTTTTAAAATCATGAAATATATATTTTAAGCAAAATAATGGTTTTTTTCCAATAGCAATCATCAATAGATTATGTATTTTCGAAAAATGAATTTTCTTAAAATCATATTAAGTCCTTTCTCTGTTCTCTACTGGGCGACAACGTCGATTAGAAATACTTGTTTCAATATTGGTTTACTGAAACAATATACCTCGTCTATTCCTGTTATTAGCATTGGCAACTTAAGTATGGGAGGTACTGGAAAAACGCCTCATGTAGCTTATATTTTAGACTTATTATCTAATTATAGTACCGCAGTAATTAGTCGTGGTTATGGCAGAAAAGGGACTGAATTAATTGATGGAAAGATCTTAAGCCACAAAGCTATAGATATGGGTGACGAACCTATGGAGCTTTTAAGTAAATTTGAAAGCCCAAAATTTAAAATGATTGTTGATGGCAACAGAAAAAGAGCTTTAAAATACTTAGAAGACCACAAAAGCAAAACAACTATTGTGCTTTTAGACGACGGTTTTCAGCATCGATATGCAAATCGTAATTTGAATATTATACTAAGCGATTATAACAACCCCTTTTATACAGATTTTATAGTTCCCTTAGGAACACTTCGTGAGTCGAGAAATGGAGCTAAACGTGCAGATATAATTATAATTACAAAATGTAAATCTACATTGAGTTTTGAAGAAAAGAAAACCATTAAAGTGCGTATTTCTAATTATTCTAAAGCTGTAGTTTACTTTTCCGAAATCAATTACACAGATTTTAAAAACACGAATTCACAAAAAATAAACCTTAACAAAAACTACTTAGTAATTACAGGTATAGCGAATCCTAAACCAATTTACGAATACCTTTCGAAACAAAACATTAACTTTGAAGCTGTTTCCTTTTCTGATCATCATAATTTTAGCAATAAAGACATTGAGTATATTAAATCGAAAAGCATTGATTTTGACGGAATTATTACCACCGAAAAAGATTGGATGCGACTTAAAGAAACAAAATTACAGTCACTTATTAAAATAGAGATATTTCGCCTTGAAATTGGCATTACTTTTATTGATAAGGAAGATACCAAACACTTCAATCACCTAATTACAAAAACACTAAACATATCAAAATGAAAAACTTACTTTACTTATTAATCAGTGTAATTAGCATAAATGGCTATGCTCAATCAGGAGAAAACCTTGAACTGCTTTACCATTGGAGCGACGACAATTTAGTAGGTTCTGCTGTATTCAACAACACCTACAATGAAATTTGGGGTGTAGTAGTTAACGATAGAGAATTTGCAATTATTGGCTCTACTGCAGGAACGCATATTTTTGATGTTACTGACCCTACAAACAGTGAACAAGTACAATTTATAGCGGGTGAAGATTTCGGTCCAGCAATCATACATAGAGATTACCACGATAGAAATGGCTATTTATATGCGGTAAGCGACGAAGGAAGTAGCTCTTTACAAATAATAGACATTCAACAATTACCCGACACCGCAATCGTTGTTTACGATTCTAATGAATTAATTGTTAGTTCTCACAATATTTTTATTGATGAAAAACAGAACACGTTGTATGCTTGTAATGTAAAAGTACCCGGATCTGGTTGGGGTTCAACTTCTTTGGTTCTATTTGATATAAACGACCCTATAAATCCTGTTCATTTATTAGATTACGAAGTACCTGGAACAGGATATGGCGTACATGATATGTGGGTAAAAAACGACACTGCTTTTTTAAATAATGGTGGAGATGGCTTGTTTGTTGTGGACTTTTCTGATCTAAGTTCTCCTCAATTAATTGGGTCTCTTACAGAATACCCAGACAAAGGATATAATCACTCTGGTTGGCCAACGGAAGATATGCAAACTTATATTATGGCAGATGAAGACTGGGGTTACGATATGAAAGTTTTAGACATTAGCAATTTATCAGACATTAGTGTAACCACAACATTTAATCCAGAAGTACACCCAAATTCTATTGCTCATAATCAAATTGTAAAAGGAGATTATGTTTACGTATCCTCTTACCATGATGGTTTACAGGTTTATAATATTTCGGACCCGAGCAACCCAACAAAAACGGCGAGCTTTAGTACTTATTTACTAAACGACCATGGAAATACTTACCACGGTGCATGGGGAGTTTACCCATTATTGCCTTCTGGAAATATTTTAATTTCTGACATGCAGTATGGACTTTATGTAGTTGCTCCTACTCTGAATTTTGGAACGGAGACTATTATGGATAAGGAACTAAATATTTATCCTAATCCAGCTCAAACAGAAATCAGATTCCAATTGCTAGAAGGAGAAACGACACTAGCAATTTCTATCTTCGATTGTCAGGGTAAAGAAGCAGTCAAAACGAACGTTTCTAGAGACCACAATTCTCTAGATATATCGAAATTAAAAGCAGGGATTTACTTTGTAAAAGCACAAGGGAAAGAAACTGTTTACCAACAAAAACTAATCGTGAAATAGTGGTCGAAATCACCAATCACTTTTTGTATATTTACGTCCAAATTTTTGAGAATTATGTCGATTGATTATACGAAGTACGAAACAGTTATAGGATTAGAAATTCACGTACAATTAAACACGCTTAGTAAAGCGTATTGTTCGGATTCTACCAAGTATGGCTCTGCACCAAACACACACGTTAGTCCAATTTCTTTAGGCCATCCCGGAACTTTACCAGTATCGAATGCTAAAGTATTGGAGTCTGCAGTAAAATTAGGAATAGCCCTAAAATGTGATATTCGTGAACGAAATGAATATGCTAGAAAAAATTATTTCTACGCCGATTTACCTAAGGGTTATCAAATAACACAAGATAAAACTCCTATTTGCGATGGTGGTTTTATTTATGTTACCGATAAAGAAGGAAATCCAAAATGTATCGACCTTACCCGTATTCACATGGAGGAAGATGCAGGGAAAAGTATTCACGATATAGATCCTTTCGATTCTTTAATTGACCTTAACCGTGCAGGTGTAGCATTATTAGAAATTGTTACAGAACCAGTTTTACGCTCTGGAGAAGAAGCTTATAGCTTTGTAACTGAGATAAGGAAATTAGTACGTTATCTGGATATTTGTGATGGAAATATGGACGAAGGTTCAATGCGTTGCGATGCAAATATTTCTGTTCGTTTAAAAGGTGAAACCGACTTAAGAAACCGTGTAGAGGTTAAGAACATGAACTCTATTAGAAATGTTCAAAAAGCTATAGAGTTAGAGGAAAAGAGACAAATTGAAGTTTATGAGAACAACGGAGAGGTTGACCAAGAAACAAGAAACTTTAATGCCGCAAAAAATGAAACTTCAGTTTTGCGTTCTAAAGAAGATGCTCATGATTACAGGTACTTTCCAGAACCAGACCTCTCTCCTATTCTAATTCCAGAAAGTTATATAAATGAAATAAAAGCTGGTTTACCAGCACTACCAGAAGAGCTTTACGCAAAATACACCAAAGAATATAGCCTTTCGGATTACGATGCTCGTAACCTTACAGATACCAAAGGAATCGCATTGTATTTTGAAGACATACTAAAAACCACCAAGGAATATAAGATGGCTGCCAATATTGTTATGGGACCTATAAAATCGTACCTTAACGAAAAAGCAATTGCTATAGATGCTCTTAATATTGAAGCATCGAGAATTAGCGAACTAATAAACTTAATTAAAGGAGGGAAGATCTCGAGCTCTAAAGCGAGTAAGGAATTATTTCCTTTGATGATAGAGCATCCAGAAATGAGTCCTTTACAAATAGCAGAAGAAAATCAGCTGATTCAAGATTCCGACAGTGATGCCATTTTGGGCTTTGTGAAGCAAGCGATTGCTAAGTTCCCAGAAAAAGCAGAAGCTTATAAAGGCGGAAAGAAAAATCTACTTGGTTTATTTATGGGTGAAGTGATGAAACTTTCTAGAGGGAAAGCAGACCCCAAATCTACCAATCAACTTTTAAGAGAAGAACTTGAAAAATAATTTTATGCGTATATTAATTTCAGCTTTCTTATTATTGAGTATTTTCTTCTCTGCCTGTAAATGTAAAATGCAAGTACCAGAAGGAGATTTCTCTATTCATGCCGAAGTAGAAGGTGTGGATACTATTATATTCGAAAAAATTGAAGCAGACAAATTACTTCTTATAGATACTATATACGCAGTAGGTGATGAATTTGTAGTTGCTAATACTTTAGAGGGTTCAGCCTTTTTCTTATTAAGAACTATAGAAGGTGAGGGCGTAAATCTACTCATTAAAAAAGGTGAACAATTAGAAATTAGCGGATCTAAAGAAGACTGGGGACGTAATTACACTGTTTCTGGATCTGAGGGGTCTGATTTGATATACGAATTGAATCAAAACCTTAATGCCTTTGAACTTGTAATTGATGCCATTTATGAGGAAGCAAAAGAAGCTCAAAAAGAAGATTTTATAGCGATTCAAGATCGGTTTAATACCGCTTTCGATGAGCATACAAACTATCTTAAAACCTTTATCGACAAGCATATTGACTCAAAAGTTTCTATTCTTGCACTTTTCCAATCTATTAAAGGAGAGAATATTTTAAATCTTCAAACGGAATACGATTATTACAAAAAGGTTCATGAAAGTTTCAAAGCAAACTGGCCGAGCTCGTCACATAGTAAACTATTAACAGAAATTTTAAGCTTAGCATTTGCACCAGATTTCACTATGGAAAACATTCAAGGAGATAGTATCTCTTTAAGTGATTTCGAAGGCAAGTTGGTATTACTAGACTTTTGGGCTTCTTGGTGTAAGCCTTGTCGATTGGCTAATCCGAAAATGGTGAAACTATATGAAGAGTTTCATGAGAAAGGATTGGAAATAATTAGTATTTCTTTAGATGGTTCTACCAGGCAAACTACTGCCAGAAAAGATTGGGAAGAGGCTGTTAAAACAGATAAACTAACGTGGACTCAGGTAAGTGAGCTTAAAGGTTGGGAATCGGAAATCCGTAACCAATATGACTTTAGAAGTATTCCTTATACAATCCTCATTGATGTAGATGGTAGAATTATAGGTCAAAACCTAGATGAATATAGTTTAGAAGCTAAAATAGCAGAACTTTTAAATTAAATAATGACTCCTAAAACTAAAATATATTTCGCCTCAGACTTTCATCTCGGAGCTCCAAATCACCAACAAAGTTTGGGACGAGAAAGACGTATAATAGCTTGGTTAGAAGAGATAAAAGAAGATGCAACAGAAATATATTTAGTAGGCGACATATTCGATTTTTGGTATGAATGGAAAAGAGCAGTTCCTAGAGGACATGTAAGAATTTTAGGAAAGCTCGCAGAAATTTGTGATGCTGGAATTCCTGTACATTTTTTTACTGGAAACCACGATTTATGGACTTTTGGTTATCTGGAAGAGGAGATTGGAATGAAAGTTCATAGAGATCCTATTCAAGTAAATCTACAGGGAAAAGACTGTTTTATTGGTCATGGAGATGGCTTAGGTCCTGGAGATTACAAATACAAACAGCTTAAAAAAGTGTTTACTTCTGGGATTTGTCAGTGGTTATTTTCTAGACTACACCCTAATGCTTCATTTGGAATAGCCAATTATTTTTCGAGTAAAAGTAGAATTGCAAACAAGGAAAAAGATGCCGTTTTTAATGGCGAAGAAAATGAATGGCTGGTAGATTACTCAAAAGAAATACTCAAAAAAACACATTACGACTATTTTATCTTTGGGCATAGACACCTCCCTTTAGACATTCAGCTTTCTAAAACCAGTACGTATATTAATTTAGGAGAATGGGTTAATTACAATTCTTATGGAGTACTGGAGGATGGCTTGTTTGAATTAAAGTTCTATAACTCTAACTATTCAGAAGCAATTAATAAATAGTTTAAATCTTACTATTTATTCAAGCGTATTATTAAATCTGCTAAGCGATTAGAATAGCCCATTTCGTTGTCGTACCAAGCAACTATTTTCACCATTTTCCCTAGAACAGAGGTTAGTTGAGAATCGAATAAGCATGAAGCTTTATTTCCTAAAACATCTACAGAAACAATCGGATCTTCGGTATAGGCTACATAATTCTTGTGTGTCGTCTTAGAAGCTTCTAAAAACACCTGATTAACCTCTTCAATAGTACAGTCATTTCTCACAATAAAGGTCATATCTGTTAAAGAACCATTGGGCACAGGTACACGCATTCCACAACCTCCTATCTCTAAGTGTGGGAAAATTTTGGTTAACGCTTTTGCAGCTCCAGTAGATGTAGGGATAATAGACAAGGCGCCCGCCCTAGCTCTACGTAGATCTTTATGTGGGGAATCGTGTAAACTTTGATCTTTCGTATACGAATGAATAGTAGTTATATAAGCCTGTTCTACACCGAAATGAGTATCAATCAGCTGAACCATCGGCGCAGCAGAATTTGTGGTACAAGATGCGTTAGAGACTAAGGTGTCAGAGTCTATTAAAATAGTATCGTTTACCCCAAGAACAACCATTTTCACGTCATCACCTTTAGGAGGTGCAGCTAAAATAACCTTTGCTGCTCCAGCTATTTGATGCTTATGTAAATCAATTTTTGTTAAATAGTAACCAGTTGCTTCAATAACTACATCACAATCGCTCCAGTCTAAATTCTCTAAACGCTCTTCTTGGCTGTATTTCACTATCCGATTGTCTATTTTAATAGCTTTTGGAGTAGCAGAAATTTCAGCATCGAAAACCCCATGAATAGAATCATATTTTAGCAGGTGAGCCAAAACTTGAGCTTCAGCAATATCATTTATCGCCACAACTTGAATGTCTTCTCTTTTGTGCAGAACTCGAAAAAGGGATCTTCCAATTCTGCCAAAACCATTAATTCCTACTTTAATATTCTTCATAATTCAAAGCTAAAAAAAGAGGCAATAGCCTCTTTTTTATTTTAAATGTTTTTCTGCTTTATACGATGACCTAACTAGAGGACCACTTTCTACATATTGAATACCCAAGTCTAAGCCAATGACTTTATACTTGGCAAATTGCTCAGGTGTAACAAAATCTTGTACAGGTAAATGTTTAGGTGTTGGTTGTAGATATTGCCCTAAAGTAAGGACATCTAAACCTACAGTAACTAAATCTTTCATCGCCTCAATAACTTCAGCTTCAGTTTCTCCAAGACCTAACATAATCCCAGTTTTGGTACGCATACCGCCTTCTTTAAGGTATTTCAAAACCTCTAAAGAACGTTCGTAACGTGCTTGAATTCTTACTGAACGTGTTAACCTTTTAACAGTTTCCATATTATGAGAAACCACTTCTGGAGCAACGTCAATGATACGTTGAACCTGATCCATATTCCCTTTAAAATCGGGAATTAAAGTCTCCATGGTTGTATTAGGACTAACTCTTCGAATTGCTTTAACGGTGTCAGCCCATATTATAGAACCACCATCTTTTAAGTCATCTCTGTCTACAGAAGTTACAACAGCGTGTTTTACTTCCATTAATTTTACAGAACGGGCAACCCTTTCTGGTTCGGCCCAATCTACTGCTAAAGGTTTCCCTGTAGAAACCGCACAAAAGCCGCATGAACGGGTACAAATGTTCCCAAGAATCATAAAGGTAGCTGTTCCTGCACCCCAACATTCGCCCATATTAGGACAATTACCACTTTCGCAGATGGTGTGGAGCTTATGACTAGAAACCAACTTACGAACCTTCTTATAACTCTCACCAGTAGGAAGCTTTACCCGCAACCATTTTGGTTTACCTTGTCTTTTTTCTTTTTTATCTGTGCTATTTTCAGTCGCCATCACATATGTATTAAAAGTGCAAATTAAGCTATAAAGTAATATCAGCCATTAAAGTTTAGATCTTATCTCATCTAAACTAATGGAGTTATGTGAAGCAGAATAGGTGCAAATTCCATTTTGAACTAGAAGTAATTGAGGTGACTGATGACTAACATTTAAGTCTACTGCCAACTGATTTGAGATAGACCGATACTTAATAATATCTAAATAAAAAGCCACAAGACCATCGATATTATAAGAACGTTCAAATCTACTTATTGCCATCGAAGAAATAGAACATCTAGTACTGTGTTTAAATACTAAAAAAGAAATCGAATTATCTCGAGCTTCTTGTATTTGGGAATAGTCAGTTAAAGCTACCCAGCTCATTTAAGAATTATTCTGAGGCACTTCTACCTGAGCTACTCCAGGGCAATTTGCAGTTGCACAACAAGATTGAATTGATATAGTAGAAATAAAAAGAACTGCAATATATAAAAGCTTTTTCATGATTTTGTTTTTTTTAGATAAAGCAAAAATACTAAAAAATTAGATAGTAAAATAATAGAAAACCAACAGCATATATCAAATTTTCACAGAACTGATTGTCGAATACAAATAACTTCTAAAACTAGGAGTTTTAGAAATAATATCATCAATAGAGATTCTCTTAAACTAAAATTTTAGCGCGAATTCCCACAGAATAAATATCTTTGAATAAACATTATACAATGGGTTATAAAAGTCTAGAAGCTTGTATTGAGGATCTTGAGAAAAACGGACAATTAATTCGTATTCAAGAAGAGGTAGATCCTTATTTAGAAATGGCATCTATACAATTGCGTGCCTACGAAAAAGGAGCAAAAGCTATACTATTTGAAAAGGTTAAAGGATCTGAATTTAGAGCTTTGTCTAATTTGTTTGGCGATATAGAACGTTCTCGATTTTTATTTCGCGATAGTATGGAAATGGTGCAAAACATAGCCTTACTCAAAAAAGATCCTTTACTGGCTTTAAAGCACCCGTTAAAATACCTTTCTACTCCAAAGCATTTGTACAATGCTCTACCAAAAAAAGTTTCTAAACGCAGTGCCAAATTTTCAGAAACAACCATCGATAAGCTTCCACAAATTACTTGTTGGAAAAACGATGGCGGACCTTTTATAACCTTACCTATTGTATATACCGAAGATGTAGAAACTCCTGGTTGGACAAAATCTAATATGGGAATGTACCGTATTCAGTTAGGTGGAAACGATTATATTCAAAACGAAGAAATAGGATTACATTATCAAATTCATAGAGGAATTGGCGTACATCAATCTAAGGCAAATGCCAAAGGAGAACCTTTAAAAGTGAGCATTTTTGTTGGAGGTCCACCAGCTTTAACTTTTTCTGCTGTTATGCCTTTGCCCGAAGGAATGCCCGAATTTGCTTTTGCAGGAATGCTTGGCGGAAAAAGAATGTGCTATTTTAAAGAAGATGGCTACACCGTTTCTGCGGATGCTGACTTTGTAATTACTGGAGAGGTATTTCCACACGATGTTAAACCCGAAGGTCCTTTTGGAGATCACTTGGGTTATTATAGCTTGAAACACGATTTCCCTTTGATGAAAGTTCATAAGGTTTACCATAAAAAAAATGCTATATGGCCTTTTACAGTAGTTGGTAGACCTCCGCAAGAGGATACTAGTTTTGGGGCAATGATTCATGAATTAGCAGGCGATACCATTCAGATGGAATTGCCTGGTGTAAAAGCCGTTCACGCAGTTGATGCAGCAGGGGTTCATCCACTTCTTTTTGCGATTGGTTCGGAGCGTTATACGCCTTATGTAAAAACGCGTCAGCCGGCAGAAATCTTAACCCAAGCCAATCATATTCTGGGATTTGGACAAATGTCTTTAGCTAAGTTTTTATTTATTGCTGCTACTGAGGACAATAAAGATTTGAATATTGATGACGAAGAAGGGTTTGTTCAGCATATACTAGAGCGTGTAAATTGGGAAAGAGATTTACATTTTTATACCAAAACAAGTATTGATACCTTAGATTATTCTGGCGAAGGATTAAATACTGGATCTAAAGTAGTTGTTGCCGCTGCAGGAGAACAATGCAGAATTTTGGCTAAGACTTTTATAGCTACTACACTACCCGAAGGTATTACAAATATTAAGGTAGTAGCACCAGGGATTTTAGCTGTTTCTTGTACAGCATTCGAATCGTATGAAAATGCAAGTACAGAAATGGAATTTTGGGCGATAGGATTAAAAGAGGTCTTGGGCGAGCAGTCTAATTCACTTCCTTTACTCTTACTATGCGATGATGCTGATTTTGTAGCGGAGACTTACAATAATTTCTTGTGGTCAACTTTCACAAGAGCCAATCCATCGCACGATATTTACGGTATAGACTCTTTTACCAATCATAAACATTGGGGCTGTAAAGGTCCTTTAATGATTGATTCACGTATCAAACCACATCATGCACCGCCTTTATTATTAGATGATGCTGTTGAGGAAAAAGTAACAGCCTTATTTTCTAGTCATCCAGAATTATCGAAATTGTAATTTTTTGTCTTACTGAGCTTGTCGAAGTACAGGAAGTGAATCGTTTTAGTTTTCCTAAAAAGTCTATTTTTACTGCCCATGAAAGAACAATCCTTTATAAATAAAGCAAAAGCTTATTTAGAGCTATGTTACCACGAATTGAATAAAGAATCTTTGTTGGATGAGCGATGGCTAGCTGTTCAAAATTCAATCAACGAAACAGGAACTTACGAGCTCTTGGACTTCGAATTGGAATATGGGACCAAGGTCGCTTGGCGAAATTCAAATAAATGTATAGGTCGTTTGTTTTGGCGTTCTATGGAGGTTTTAGATAAACGTTCTCTAGAATCTGTTGATGACGTTTTTGAGGCTTTATTTGAGCATATAGATTACGCTACCAACGGCGGGAATATCCGTTCTACCATAACTGTATTTAATCCTAATAATAAAATAAGATTGTGGAATCCACAGCTTTTAGGCTTTGCGGGTTATTTGCTAAAAGACGGTTCTATAATAGGCGATTCTAAGAATATAGAATTTACTCAAAAGTGTATCGACCTAGGTTGGAAAGCTAAAATGGGGCAATTCGATATTTTACCTTTAGTAGTTAAGGTAGGAGAGAATGCTCCAGTTCTAAAAGAGATTCCAAAAGAGATTGTTTGTTTAGTACAGCTCGAACATCCGAGTATTGAAGCCTACAAAGGCCTTAATCTACAATGGTATTCTACTCCGATTATTTCTAATATGACTTTGGAAATTGGAGGAATATCGTTTCTATCTGCACCTTTTAACGGTTGGTATATGGGTACAGAAATAGGTGCACGTAACCTAGCAGATGAAGATCGTTATAATTTACTACCCACAGTAGCCAAGCTAATGGGCTTAGATATACGAGACAAAAATAGCCTATGGAAAGATAGAGCTCTTGTAGAATTAAATCAGTCCGTATTGTATTCGTTCCGCAAAGCAGCTGTAAAAATCATTGACCACCATTCGGCATCTAAACAGTTTATGCAATTTATGCGTCAAGAAGCAAAAGAAGGCAGAGATGTTACAGCCGATTGGGCTTGGATAGTTCCACCTACTTCGGGATCGACTACAAAAGTATTTCACACAGAAATGCAGAACTCAGTTGTGAGTCCTAACTATTTCTATCAAGAAAATCCGTGGGATTAAGCTTCTAGTTGTCTTTGGCGAATAGCTTCGTAAAGGACTACTGCAGTTGCCACAGATACGTTCAACGATTCTGTTTTACCAAACATCGGAATACACGTTTTCACATCAGCTAATTCTAAAATATCATCAGAAATACCATCTTCCTCAGAACCCATAACAATAACAACAGGATCTACAAAAGGAACAGAGTATATGTCTGTTTCCGTTTTTTCGGTACAAGCCACTACTTTAAGTCCACTCTTTTTAAGGTACTTTAAACTGTGGTGAAGGTTTTGTTCTCTACAAATAGGAATGTGCATTAAGGCTCCAGTAGAAGTATTCATGGCATCAGAATTTAACTGAGCACCACCTATTTTAGGTATTATAATAGCATTTACACCACAAGATTCAGCAGTACGGGTAATTGCACCAAAGTTACGTACATCAGTAATTCTATCGAGCATTAAGAAAATAGGTGACTTCCCTTCTTCAAAGGTTTTCATCAATACATCTCCAATGGTATAGAAGTTTACAGGTGAAACAAAAGCAAATACACCTTGGTGTTCTTTATGTGTAAGTCGATTTAGTTTTTCAACGGGAACGGCTTTAAACATAATATTGTGCTCTTTTAAAAGTGCACGTAATTCCATAGCTAAACCAGTGTTAACTCCTTTTTCCATAAAGATTTTATCGAATTCTTTACCCTCACGAACTGCGTCCATTACGGCTTGTATTCCAAAAACCTCTAAACTCTTTTGTAAACGATCTTTCTTCATGGCGCAAAAGTACAAAATTCGTTTTTAGCTTATGAACTCTGTTTCCGATTTATCTAATAATTCTTGCGAAATACTTTTAGTGGTTTTTGCACCGAGCTTTTTTATCTTTTCTACACTAGAGATAAGGTTCCCTCTACCCGAATGTAATTTACTCTGTGCTGCCTCATATTTTTTAGTTGCAGTTTCTATTGCTTTACCAACACCATCTAAATCGGTTACAAATCCGCAGAACTTTTCATATAATGCTCCCGATTGTCGGGCAATTTCTAATACATTTTTCTTTTGATTTTCTTGTTGCCATATAAAAGACACCGTTCGCATAGTTGCCATTAGTGTAGAAGTACTCACTAAAATAATATTCTTACTAAGTGCAAGATTAAAAATTTCAGGATCCTCTTGTAAAGCCGAAATCAATGCGGGCTCAATTGGAACAAACATTAACACATAATCTGGTGCATTAATACTGTACAATGTTGGGTAGTTTTTACTAGCCAAATCTCTAATATGATTTTTTAAACTCTCTAAATGTTTTTTCAAAAACACAACTTTTTCATCCTCTGTAGCTGCATTTATAAATTGCTCGTAGGCTTTTAATGAAACTTTAGAATCGATGATGAGGTTTTTGTTATCGGGCAAGTCAATTATACAATCTGGTCGTTTTTCTTTCCCTTCTTCATCCTTTTCTGAATTTTGTGTACGGAAATGAACATCTTTACTCAAGCCTGATTTTTCTAATAAAACTTCTAATTGTAATTCTCCCCAATCGCCTTGAGTTTTAGAATCTCCTTTAAGGGCATTGGTTAGGTTTATAGCATCTTGACTAATTTTCTGATTCGCTTCTTGAAGCATTGATATTTGCTTCGCCAATCCTGCTCTACCTTCTTGGTCTTTTACATACTTGTCTTGAACACTTTCCTCAAAACTTTTTATTTTTTCGCCTAAAGGTTTTAATATCTGATCGATATTTTTTTGATTTTGTTCTGCAAATTTTTCAGATTTTTTTTCCAAGATGGCATTTGCCATATTTTCAAATTGAGTCTGTAATTGTTTTTGTTGTGCTTCTAAACGGATTCCCTCTTCAGCTAATTTAGCTTGTAGCGTTTCTATAAGGGTGTTTTTAGAAGAAACATCAGCTTTTAGATTTCCTATTTGCTCTTCTTTGACTTTATTCTCAACTTCTTCTTTTAGGAGTCTTTGTTTTTCAGACTCGTAAAGCACCTTCGAAACGTAGGCACTAAGGTCTAGAGTTTCTGTTTGTTTAGGTGTTTTACTTTTAGTGTATAATACTCCAATGCTGAAACCAGCACCCAATCCAATTAATAAATAAATCATTTCCATAGTCTTGTTTTATTTGTGTAATATCTAATCTAATAATGACAATTGGTGACAATCATTTTCTAATTCCCAATTTATGCTTTCTTTATTTACTGAAGCTAGGTATTCGTTAGTCTTTGTAAAGGGTTTAGATCCAAAAAAACCATTTCTAGCTGAGAAGGGGGATGTGTGAACCGATTTTATAATACAATGTTTGGCGTAATAGACAAATGTTTTGTTTCATCAATAAGATGAATTTTCTTTTGAGCAAAATTGCCCCATAGGATAAAGACTAGATTCTCTTTGTGTTCAGAAAGTTGACTTATTACATAATCTGTAAATTGTTCCCAACCTTTTTTTTGATGTGACCCAGGACTATGTGCTTTTACACTTAGCGTAGCATTTAACAAAAGCACTCCTTGAGCAGCCCAAGACTCTAAATTCCCTGTACTCGAAATGTCGTATCCAAGGTCGCTTTGGAGTTCCTTGTAAATGTTTTTTAGCGAAGGAGGTATCTTAACCCCATTGGGAACAGAAAAGCTCAATCCGTTTGCTTGTCTATAATTATGATAAGGATCTTGACCGAGAATAATGACCTTAACTTCATTCAAAAGGGTGCTTTTAAAGGCTATAAAACATAAATCCTCTGGAGGGAAAATAGTATTTTCAATACGTTCCTTTTCTACAAAGGAATGAAGCGCTTTGAAATTAGCATTTTCAAGTTCACTTTTTAATAATTGTCTCCAGCAAGAAGGTAGGCTATTCTTCATCACTCAAAAATAAGAGAATTAGTGATTATATGATTTATATAAATTACTATTTGTAACCAGTTTTCCAAAATTAGAACTTTAGAAGTAATGAATCAGAAGGACAAATAGATAAATCTTAATGAAAAAGCCCCTTCGTAAGGAAGGGGCTTTAATTTATAAATTGCTAATGTTATTTAACAATATAAATATTCATCTCGTTTTTCATAAATGTATTTTCAAAACCAGTAATTTCGAATCTAAATACATAAACTCCTTGGGGGCAAGCTTCACCAGAATTTTGGTTAAGACCATCCCATTCAAAATCAACGACATCACTAGAAAACACAATATTACCCCAGTAATCATAGATCTCAACATTCATTTCCTTGGCAAAATTACCTTCAAACTTATACACTTCATTTAAGCCATCGTTATTTGGACTAAATGCGTTTGGGAAATAATCTTTAGGTTGCGGAACAAAACACTGAACATTTGAGATAGAACGATAGTCATTGTTCTCAGCACTTTGAGCTATTACTCGGTAACAATAACTCGTGTCTATACCAGATTTATCTAAATCGGAATCTGTATAACTAAAAGTAGATCCAGATACAGTTGCAATATTTTGGTAAGCATTTAAATCGTTGTTAAAGTATTGTATTAGATGTTCTGAGACATCACCAATCCAATCATCGTATTCATTCCACGAAAGTTCGTAGTGGCTTTCGAACTGAGAAGCTTCCAATAATACATTCGTTCCTATTCTACCCTTTGGACCTTCGTTTCCACAAACATCAGCATATGAAATTTTATAAACATATTTACGATGATCTACCCCTACGTCTCCATCTACAAAAGGAGGTTCAGCTGCGTACGCATAATTTTCAATCCAACCGAAGTAATCATCCCAACGGTCAATTTTATAATAAGTCATTTCACTTGGATAATGGGTATTCCATTGTGTGTAAATTTTATCGTTTTGCGATACTGAAGTATATTTCAACAATAATGGAATGGTAAAATCGATGAATTCAGGAATAATCCATGCTTTATTGGATTTTGATTTGAAACTAGAATTTAAATCATTTGCAACGACATAATACGAATAAACAGTATTGCATAAACTCGAATCTTGATAGGTTAAGACATCACCTTCAACCTTGCCAACATATTCAAATTCTTCATCCTCTAAAGATCTATAAACACCATACGTTTCTACTTCTTCCCAACCTATATATGCGGTCCAATTTAAAGTAACTACTTGCGGACTGGTAGAAACTGGAGTTAAGAGAATTGTAGAATGCAGCTCTGAAGGCTCGGAGTAATAAGTACAACTATCTTGTTGAATTAAGTGGTATTCATTCTGCTCATTAATAGGTAAAATGTCATGTAGAAACTCTCCAGGAAAATATGTTTCTGTATTGTAGATTAGACTCCATGGGTTATTATAATCTTGGTGATATAGACTTAAATTATCGAAATAGAAATCTGGGGTATAAGCCCATTTTACCTCAACAACCTCATCCTCAATACTCACATAATTAATTACAGGCTTAACCACAAAAGTGTCAAGTAAATTGACTTCAATAAACATAGTGGTATCATCCAAACAAAAGTGTTGATCTTGCACTTGTAGATTCACTTCGTAAGTAGTCGTTTGTAAAAACTCTTGAAGTGGGTTTTGATCTGTTGACATACCTACATCTGCAAATGTCCATTGGTAAGCCAATTCATTAGTTGGATCGTAAGAAATGTCATTAAACTGTAAATGTGAAGAACCAAAACATAAGGTAGGATTCAAATGAGTAAAGGATGCTTCAGGCATTTCATACACTTCAATTTGAGTTTCCCAAACTGTATCAGACTCACATCCGTTTGGAGTAGTTACTGAGTGTATTACAGTATATAGCCCTGTATTTAGGTAAGTATGATCTGGGTTTCTTTTCGTAGAAGTAAATCCATCTCCAAAATTCCAAAAATAAGTTGACTCGAGCGTATCTATGAACAAACTCTGATCAAAGAAAGTCATATCAAAAGGAGGACATCCTGTGGAAGCAGTAACTCCGATTTGAATTTTCGGATTCGGGTATAAAGTAAATTCCTTTGAAAAAATCGTTGGGCAAGTATTTGTTACTGCAAGCATTGAAAGAGTAAATACTTGAGCTGCGTCGGTACCATTGTCATAATCGAAAGTGTACAACATCGAATTGGTTTCGTTTAATAGGTACTCTCCATTAACTCCATTACCAAAATCGAAATCTAAGTAATCAACAAAATTAGATTGATCTGTGATTTCAAGAACTATACTATCACAACCATCAATTGGATTAATTACAAAGTTTGGTAATGGGAAAAACACATTTATTAATGTGTCAATTTTAAGTGTGTCGTAACAAGAATAAGCAGATTCAACGATCAACTCAACATCTGATAAAGCTGGATTATTAAAGAAATAGGTTAAAACCGAATCTTCAGTATCTACAGTATTATTGATAATTGCACCTAAAAGTGTGTGTTCAGTTATATTCCACTGGTAATTAGTAGCATTATCATTTTGGAAATTAGTAATATTCACATCTAAAGGACCACATAACTCTCCTAGTTGTGCTGTTGTAAAATCGGCATGTGCATTTTTAACTTCTACCATTTGAGTAACCTCTTCTAAACAGCCCGTTTCGTTACTAATAAGCATCGTTAATGGAAATAAGCCTTCTTGGGTAAACGAAACAGAAGCTACATCAGAAATTGAGTCATCAATAACAACAATCGGGGATGTACTTGACCAAACAAATTGAGTTTCTACACCTTCAAGGTACAATGCAGGGTTAGGGGTAAAATCAAATTCAGCTCCTACTCCAGAACAAATCATTTCTGCTTGGCTAAATAAAACTGAAACATTCTCAGCAATTACCTCAACATCAACAAATACTGTAGTATCGTCAAAACATTTATGCTGATCTACTACATATAAATTAACTTCGTATGTATCTGTAACATAATATTGATAAGATGGATTTGGTTGGGTAAACACAGAGTCTTCTATAGACCAAGTTAACAGTAAACTATCGGTATAATCTGTTGATGTATCTTGAAACTCCAATTCGGCTGCACCAAAACACAGAATCTGGTTTGTATAAGTAAATGAAGCATCTGGTAATTGATAAATTTCAATTTCTTGTTCCCAAATTGTATCACTTACACAATCGTTTGGTGTTGTTATACTATGTGCAATTGTAAATATACCTGATTCTAGATATTCATGAACTGGATTTTGTTCTGTAGATGTATACCCATCTCCGAAATCCCAATAGTAGGTACAGGCATCTAAGTTGGCGAATAAACTACTGTCGCTAAATTCAATCTCAAAAGGTGGACAACCTTTATAATCTGAAGCATCAATTACAATGAGTGGCTCAGGGTATAATAAAAATGATTCATTGTAGCTTTTTGGACAGGCACTGGTCACTGCATTTAAGGTTATTGAAAAGCCTTCACCATTGCCTGAAACATTAGTGTAATCGTAAGTGTATAAGGAAGTGTTCGTTTCACCCAACACATAATCAATTGAATCATTATTCCCAAAATCAAAGCTAAATGTATCTACTAAAAAAGACTCATCGGTAATTTCTAAATACACAGAATCACAGCCAACAAATTGACTTACAGAAAACTGTGGAATTGGAAAAAATACATCGACTAGATTTTCAATTGTCAAGGTATCGTAACAAGAATAAGCTGATTCTACTATTAACTCAATGTCAGATAAAGCTGGATTAGTAAAATTATAAACTAGAGTGTCATTCTCTGTTTCAACAGTATAATTATTTATAGCTCCAGCAAGTGTTTTTTCTGAAATATTCCACTGATAATTAGTAGCATTATCGTTTTGTAAATTGACAATAGTAACATCTAAAGGACCACATAGCTGTCCTATTTGACTTGTTGAGAAATCAGCGTGAGCATTCTTTACTTCTACCATTTGCGTACCTTCTTCGGTACATCCAGATTCGTTACTAACAGTAATCGTTAACGGGAATATCCCTTCCTCTGTAAATGAAATTAAACCTATGGAATCTATTAGGTTTTCAATTAGCACAACAGTTGAGGTAGATGACCATGAAATATCAGTTTCTACTCCGTCCAAATATAATGCGGGATTAGGTGTAAACTCAAATACTGATCCGATTCCAGAACAAATCATTGGAGCATGATTAAATGAAACAGATACATCCTCAGCAATTACTTCTACATCTATATAAATCGTTGTATCATCTATACATTGATGTTGATCTTCAATAGATAAATTAACACTATAAGTGTCTGTTATATAAAATTGATAAGAAGGGTTTGATTGAGTAAATGTACTGTCCTCAATAGACCAAGTTAACAGCAAACTATCAGTATAATCTGTTGATATATCTTCAAATAGCAACTCAGCAGCTCCAAAACATACAACAGCATTTGTATAGGTAAAAGATGCTTCTGGTAATTGATAAATTTCAATTTCTTGTTCCCAAATTGTATCACTAACACAATCGTTTGGTGTAGTTATACTATGTGTAATGGTAAATATACCTGATTCTAGATATTCATGAACTGGATTTTGATCTGTAGATGTATTCCCATCTCCGAAGTCCCAATAGTAGGTACAAGCATCTAAGTTGGCAAATAAACTACTATCGCTAAATTCAATCTCAAAAGGTGGACAGCCACTATAATCTGAAGCCTCAATTACAATGAGAGGCTCAGGGTTTAATAAAAATAATTTATCGTAGTTTTTTGGACAGGCACCTTCTGCATTTAAGGTTAATAAAAATCCTTCGCCATTTCCTGAAACATTAGTGTAATCGTAAGTGTATAAGGAAGTGTTCGTTTCACCCAACACGTAATCAATAGAATCATTATTCCCAAAATCAAAGCTAAATGTATCTACTAAAAAAGACTCATCGGTAATTTCTAAATACACAGAATCACAGCCAACAACCTTATTTATAGAAAACTGTGGGATTGGGAAAAACACATCAACTAGAGCATCTATTCTTAGGGTATCGTAACAAGAATAAGCTGACTCTACTATTAACTCAATATCAGATAAAGCTGGATTAGTGAAATTATAAACTAGAGAGTCATTCTCTGTTTCAACAGTATAATTATTTATTTCTCCAGCAAGTGTGTTTTCTGAAATATTCCACTGATAATTAGTAGCATTATCATTCTGTAAATTAACAATAGTAACATCTAAAGGACCACATAGTTGTCCTATTTGACTTGTTGAGAAATCAGCGTGAGCATTCTTTACTTCTACCATTTGGGTAGCTGTACCCCAACATCCAAATTCGTTCCAAATCGTTAATGTTAATGGAAAGACACCCTCTTTATCAAATGAAACTATAGCTGTAGCTAAAGTAGAGTCAATTATGTTGACAGAATCAGAACTTGAACTCCAACTATAATAGGTCTCTGTCTCTAATTCCAAACCTATATTACGTGTAAATTCAAATGTTGCCCCAGCGCAAATCATTGATTCATGAGTAAATCCGAGATTAACTTCGTCGGCAATTACATCAACTCCAACCTGATATGTAACACTATCTTTACATAGATTTTGATCTGTAACAAGTAATTTTACAGGATATAAATTAGTTTGATAGTATTGATATGATGGATTAGAATTAATAAATGAATCATCACCAAAAGTCCAAAGTAAACTCAAACTATCAGTTACATCAACCGAGGTGTTTTCAAATTGAATTTCGGAAGCACCAAAACATAAAATGGTGTTTGAATAAGTAAACAAAGCTTCAGGAGACTCTAATACTTCAATTTGTTGCGACCAAGTAGTATCGCTAGAACAACCCAATGGAGATGCTACACTATGATATATAGTGTATAATCCGGGGATTGAATAAGCATGATTAGGATTTTGAAGATACGAAGTTTGCCCATCCCCAAAGTCCCAGAAAAAATTCACACCAACTCCATTGCTCATATGCGTAGAATTGTCGTAAAATGAAAGATCAATATTTTGACAAGTGATTGTGTCAGAAACGTCCATGTGTATTACAGGATCTGGATTTAAGATAAATGGGCTAGGATAAGATCTTAGACAGCCATCTGTCTCAGCATGTAATGTTAAATAAATTAATTGAGGCCCATCCATAATCTCAGTATAATCATAGGTGTACATCCTTGAATTAGCTTCACCCAGATTATATCCTGGAGTAACATCTGCAGCCCAATCAAATTGATAATCATCAACTAAAGTTGAATTATCGGTTACAGTAACTATAGTAGAATCGCAACCCATAAAGGGTGATATAGTAAATGCCGGCAACGGAAATGAAACATGTATAAAAGAATCAATCCTTAACGTATCGTAACACGAATAAGCCGACTCTACAATTAACTCGACAGCAGACATTGCTGGATTATTAAAAAGGTGGGTTAAAACTACACCTGAAGTATCATCGTAATAATTATTAATATTTCCAAGAATAGTTTCTTCTTCAATGTGCCACAAATAATTAGTTGCATTATTATTCTGTAAATTCTCGATAGTTACCTCCAAAGGACCACATAACAAACCTGTTTGATTTGTTGTAAAATTTGCTACGGCATTCTGTACTAAGACCTCTTTTGTGAACGAATCAGAACAACCAAAGTCATCCTCAACAGTTAAAGTTATTTCGTACAAGCCTTGCTGAGTAAATTCAATGCTTGTGGTCGGAGTAGCATCATTTGAAATGGTAACATTAGGGGATGTTGCAGTCCACATAAAAGTAGCCAGAGAACCAGAAGTAAACTGAGAAGTACTTTCAAAGTCAAAAGAAGCACCTGCACAAAACAAGCTATCACTAGAGAAAGTGGCCATTAAATCGTCACATTGAGCCTGGATTTGAAGGCTCGATATAAGAACAAATACGAGTAAATATATTTTTTTCATTGAGGTCGTTATTTCAAGCTAAAATAGTAAAAATAAATAAATCAATTCTATTTAATAGTAATCACTTTAGTAGGTATAAAAGCGACAAGAATAATTGCTTAAAAATCAAAATAACTTAACGATGCTGACCCGTTTAGTACTTTATAAATTACAAGAACTACTAATAGATTTTTTGGCAATTAAGTGCGTGACTAGATCATCTTGAGTCAATACGGATTAAACAAAAAAAACCCAACCTTTCGGTTGAGCTTTTTAAGTACTCGAGGCGGGACTTGAACCCGCACGAACTAATGTTCATCAGATTTTAAGTCTGACGTGTCTACCAATTCCACCACTCGAGCATAATGCTTTAAATCTTGAGCGAGTGAAGGGATTCGAACCCTCGACCCCCACCTTGGCAAGGTGATGCTCTACCCCTGAGCTACACTCGCAATCATACTCTCTTTACAAGAGCGATGCAAATATAAGTACTTTTAATAAACCGCAAAACAAAAATAAAAGAATTTAACGATGTTTTTACAAGTTGTTAAGCACCAATCATTTTCTTAATTTCATTCAGCTTTAAGAGTGCCTCTACAGGTGTTAAGGTATTAATATCGGTTTTAATAATCTCGTCTTTTATACGTTCCAAAGCTGGGTCGTCGAGCTGGAAGAAGCTCAACTGCATGTCAGACTCATTAGAAATGGTCTTTGCTTTACGCGTTAACTCTTCTGAAGAATGCGATTTCTCTAAATGCGAAAGTATGTCATTTGCTCTACGAATAAGCGAATTTGGCATGCCAGCCATTTTAGCCACGTGAATTCCGAAGCTATGTGCCGAACCCCCTGGTTTTAATTTTCGTAGGAATAGTATTTTTTTATCGACTTCTTTTACGGCTACATTAAAGTTTTTTATTCTATCGAAACTTTCTGTCATTTCGTTTAGTTCGTGGTAATGGGTAGCGAATAAGGTTTTAGCTTTAAACTTATTTTCATGTAAGAATTCTGCTATTGCCCAAGCTATAGAAATACCATCGTAGGTACTTGTTCCTCTACCAATTTCATCGAGTAAAATTAAACTACGGTTAGATACATTATTTAATATACTAGCTGTTTCATTCATCTCTACCATAAAAGTAGATTCACCTAAGGATATGTTATCCGATGCTCCTACCCTAGTAAATATTTTATCTACTATACCAATAGATGCAGCCTTTGCAGGTACAAATGAGCCCATTTGAGCCATTAAGACTATTAGTGCTGTTTGTCGCAATAAAGCAGATTTACCCGACATATTGGGTCCAGTAATCATTATTATTTGCTGACTGTCGTTGTCTAAATACACATCGTTTGCTACATACAATTCGCCAACGGGTAATTGTTTTTCTATTACAGGATGCCTTCCGTCATTAATGTTTAATTCGAAACTATCGTCTAATACTGGTTTAGCATAATCATTTTGGAACGCAATTTTTGCAAAGGATAAAAGAACATCTACACGAGCTATAAGCTGAGAGTTCCTTTGTACTACTTGTACATAATCCATTAAAGAGCTTACAATATCATTAAAGAGCGATTGCTCTAAAGCTAAAATCTTATCGTTTGCACTTAAAATTTTAACTTCTAACTCTTTTAACTCTTCCGTAATATAACGCTCAGCATTAACTAAAGTTTGTTTGCGAATCCACTCTTGAGGAACCTTGTCTTTGTGAGAATTTCGAACCTCTAAGTAAAAGCCAAACACGTTATTAAAAGCAATCTTTAAAGAAGTAATTCCTGAAGCTTCAGCTTCTCGTACTCTTATTTGCTCTAAATATTCTTTAGCTGAAGTTGATAATGCTCTCAGCTCGTCTAATTCTTTAGAAACCCCAGTTGCAATTACATTCCCTTTTACAATTTGTACTGGAGCTTCGTCTTTTAATTCATTTTCAATTTTACTTCTTACTAAATCACATGGATTTAATTGTGCTGCTAAGGCTTTTAAACTCTTGTTTCCTGATTTTTTACAGTAATCTACAACAGGTACAATTGCATTTAAAGCTCTTTTTAATTGCACTACTTCTCGTGGACAAATTCTGGCTGTGGCTACTTTAGAAATTAAGCGTTCTAAATCGCCCATTTGTTTAATTTGCAAAGAAAGCTCGTCAGATACATCGCCATTATCTTTAAAGTACTCTACAATATTTAAACGGTCTTGTATGGCTTTTTGCTCTTTTAAGGGCAAAACCAACCAACGTCTAAGCATTCTAGCTCCCATAGGAGAAGTAGTTTCGTCGAGTATATCTAATAGAGAAACGCCATTTATTCCTGAGGATTGAATTAATTCTAAATTGCGAATGGTAAAATTATCCATCCATACATAATGATCTTCCTCAATTCGGGTGATCGTAGAAATATGACTTACTTTATTATGCTGAGTTTCGTTTAAATAATGGAGTGCTGCACCTGCAGCTATAATCCCTAAATCTAATTTATCTACGCCAAAACCTTTTAACGATTTAGTACCAAAATGGTTGAGTAATAAATCTTCGGTATAAGTGCGGGTAAATACCCAATCTTCTAGCGTGAAAGTAAAAAAGCTATCTGCAAATCGTTGTGTAAATTCTACTTTGTGTTGTTTTTGGTAAATTACTTCGGATGGAGAGAAGCTCTGTAATAGTTTATTTACATAATCCCAAGAACCTTCTGCGGCTAAAAACTCTCCTGTAGAAACATCTAAAAAAGCAATCCCAGCACCTTCTTTTTCCATGTGTATGGAAGCCAAAAAATTATTGGATCGTAAGTCTAAGGTCTTATCATTATAAGAAACTCCAGGAGTAACCAACTCGGTAACACCTCTTTTAACAATAGTTTTGGTTAATTTCGGATCTTCAAGCTGATCGCAAATGGCAACCCTACAACCAGACCGAACTAATTTAGGTAAATAAGTGTCTAAAGAGTGATGTGGAAATCCTGCCAATTCAATTTTAGAACTTCCGTTGGCACGACTCGTTAACACAATACCCAGAATGCGGGCTGCTCTAATAGCATCTTCTCCAAAAGTTTCATAAAAATCTCCTACTCTAAACAATAGTATCGCGTCGGGATACTTCGACTTAATGCCATTGTACTGAGTCATCAATGGAGTTTCCTTCTTTTTTTTAACTGTTTTTGCCAAGGGTATTGCTATTATATTGATTAATTTGCATTCGTTTTGAAGAAGGGACTAAGATATTAATTCTATAGAACAAGTACATGAGAAAACTAAAAAATAGCGAACTTAATAGACTGAGTGTAGAAGAGTTTAAGGAAATTGAGAAACTACCTATTATTATTGTACTAGATAATATTAGAAGCTTGAATAATATTGGTTCTGTATTTCGTACTGCGGATGCATTTTTACTAGAAAAAATTTACCTCTGCGGAATAACCGCACAACCACCCCACAGAGACATCCATAAAACTGCTTTAGGTGCAACAGAATCTGTTGAATGGGAGCATATGGAAGATACGCTAGAATGTGTTACAAAACTACAATCGGAAGGATACCATTGTTTAGCAATAGAACAAGCAAATAATAGTGTGATGCTAAATGACTTCGATCAATCATCTCACTCAAAAATTGCGGTGGTATTTGGAAATGAAGTAAAAGGCGTACAACAATCCGTAATTGACAAATGCGATAACTGTATAGAGATCCCACAACTCGGAACAAAACATTCGCTGAACATTTCTGTTAGTGCAGGAGTTGTGCTTTGGGAGTTGTTTAGAGGGAGAGTGGGTCGTTAGTACTTTATACATAATACACTTACCACCTAAACAAAAAAGTCCCCTCCAAAACTGGAGGGGACTTTTTTATAATGTATGTAATTAAAAAGGACTACTTAATCACGAATTCAACACGACGGTTCATTCTAGTTAAGTTGTTTGAGATAACTTGACCATCAGCAGTAGTTTCTGTAACTTTTACAGATTCGTTAGCCAAAGGAGCATCTTCACCTTTAGATTCTGAAGATAAACGAGCAGCATCTACACTGAACATAGAAGTTAATGCATCTATAACAGCATTTGCTCTACGTAAAGCAATTTTATGGTTGTTAGCAGAGTTACCAACTGCATCAGCATAACCAATTACGTTTAATTTATACTTAGGATTCGCTTGTAACAAAGAAGCTACAGCAGCTAATCTTTCGTAGTTAGCATAAGAAACTTTAGCAGAATTAAAGTCGAAGTAAACAGCTGGCATAAATGCACCTTTAGCACCTCTAATTTCTTTCCCTTGGAAGTTTACAGTAGCACCAGATTCAGTATTTGGCTCAATATCTACAGAGTTTGCAACACCATCTTTATCGCTATCTAATTCACGACCGTTTGCATCAACTTGTACACCACGAGCAGTAAATGGATCTTCATCAGCATAATCAGCTATTCCATCCATATCAACATCTAAAGCATTTCCTTTACCGTCAACAGCAACACCTTCTGGAGTGTTATTATCTCCATCAAAAGCATCAGCAACACCATCACCATCAGTATCGGTAGAAAGACCTTCGATTTCTGTTTTCACAGAAGCGATATCTCCATACATTGCATCAAGAGGATTGTTCCACTCAACAGACTCTTCTTTATTAGTAAATCTATAATTAACTCCTAAACCTATTTGAGTATAAGCTGCAACAGGATTGGTAGTTAATGAAGGTGAGGCAATAGTAGCAGATAAATCTAAATCAAATTTATTAGACAGTGCGTATTTTACACCAGCACCAACAGTTGGCGTTAAAGCATTTGCAAGAGAATCAGCGCCTATAGACATGATATTAAAACCACCGGCAACGTAAAACTTAGCTTTAGGACAAGAGTTGATTGATAAGTTTGAAGTATTCATGATACCTCTAACACTTAATGAAGTAAAGTCGTTAGAAGCTTCAGTATTCGTTAAACTTCCCATCATAACTCCAACTTGAACACCAACAACAGAATTAACTTGCTTAGTATAGTTAAGTCCGTAACCAAATTCCATTTCAGAACCTTCAGCTAAAGAACTAAATAAACCTGTGTTTAATCCGATTGAAGCATCGTTAAATAAAAGACCT
>Ga0308002_1000156_pt1 | contig 28169 bp, 25 predicted proteins | sample Neamet34_FD_203148 | JGI IMG/M metagenome (GOLD analysis project Ga0308002, IMG submission 203148) | Marine microbial communities from water near the shore, Antarctic Ocean - #34 | ecosystem: Environmental > Aquatic > Marine > Unclassified | place: Southern Ocean | collected 2014-06-06
AGAATAACAGGAATGGTGGTATTGTGGTTAATAACCTCGAAGACAAAACTTATATCTTCGTCAAGGTTATCTATATGGGTAGTTTGTTCGGTAGCTTTAGCCCAAATTTTTACTTTGGTACGCTCCTCACTTTTGAGGTCTTTCACCAAACCATTGGTAAACCACAAAGTAGCGATTCCTATTACTAAAGCAGAAAGCAGTAGTAAGGTTTTATTTGTTTTGTTTTGTTTCAAATGCTAAAATATCAATAAACAAACGCAGAAAACAACAGGATATTTTTGATTGAAAAAAAAAGTACCTTCCACGTATAAATTAAACATGGAAAGTACTAAAATTATCTTTTACAACATTCGTAGAAGGTCGAGCTCTTTTTTCTCTAAGTTTTTCCACGAACCTCTTTTCACATCTTTCTTGGTAAGGTTACCAAAAACAACTCTATCGAGGGTAAGTATTTCGTAGCCAAAATTTTCGAATATTCTTCTAACAATTCTGTTTCTACCTATGTGTAACTCAATACCAACTTGCGTATGAGGTTCTCCTTCGATATACGAAATACTATCTACAGGAACAGGTCCATCGTCTAGAGTAATACCATTTGCAATAGCGTTTAAATGGTGCTTCGCTAATTTCTTATCTAGAGAAACATGGTAAATTTTACGAACTCCGTGCTTAGGGTGAACTAATTTCTTAGCCAATTCCCCATCGTTGGTAAACAATAATAAACCCGTAGTATTTCTATCTAATCTCCCTACTGGGTAAATTCTCTCAGTACAAGCATTTTCTACCAACTGCATTACCGTTTTACGATCTCTATCGTCTGAGGTTGTAGTGATAAAATCTTTAGGTTTGTTTAAAAGAATATATTTTTTCTTTTCTCCACGTATAGTTTCTCCGTTAAACTTAACCAAGTCTGACGGGGATACTTTATAACTTAAGTCGGTAACAACTTTACCATTAATGGTAACTGCACCAGCAGTAACAAACTTCTCTGCTTCTCTACGAGAACAAGTTCCGCCAGTAGCTAAAAACTTATTAATACGCATTTTATCGTCTGGAATACTATCTTCTTTAGCTTTACTAAAAGTAGTATTTGTACGTTTTTTTACATAAGTAGAATAGCCTGTTTTATTTTCAGCTGCTCTCTTACGGTCTTCACTACGCTTCTCTGGATCGAGATGACGTTTTTTTCGTTCTTCCGTTTTTTGACGCTCATCTGCTTTGTAAGCTTTTATCTTACCTACGCGTTTTTCGGATCTGAAATTACCTTTGGACATATTCAAAATTTTTGCAAAGATAACAATACAATCGGAGTTAGCCTCATAAAAAACAAAGTACTAAACTTTTAAAAATCAAGCACATAATTAATGGTGAACAATGATTGATTATGAATTGCAGACAGTAGAGCAATCAGCATAAAAATTTGAAGCAACGAATTTGATGATTTGAGAATTTAAAAATGATATAATAATTAATGGGGGAACAATAAATGATTGTAAACTGTATTCTGACTTCAAATTTTCTTTGTTGTCAACATCTCAAAATTCTTAACTTCACCTAACATCATCTTAAAAAAGATTAATTTTACAAACTCATAACACGAACAAAATGATTTTAGAAAAGCCCGCTGAGTACTTTATGCTCGAAGCACTTAAAGAAGCTAAGAAAGCATACGAATTAGATGAAGTTCCAATTGGAGCTGTAATTGTGAGCGAGGGGCAAATTATAGCCCGGGCACATAACCTAACGGAACAATTAAACGACGTTACGGCACATGCCGAAATGCAAGCCTTTACATCAGCAGCAGAATACTTAGGTGGGAAATACCTAAAAGATTGTACTCTTTATGTAACTATTGAGCCCTGCGTTATGTGTTCTGGAGCATCGTATTGGACACAAATAAAAAGTATTGTTTATGGTGCCAAAGACGAGAAGAGAGGAGTGAGTAAATTGGGGGTTTCGCTATTTCACCCTAAAACACTTGTAAAATCAGGACTTTTAGAGACCGAATGTGCAGAACTTATACAGTCCTTTTTTGCGAATAAAAGAGGAAAATAAAAGCAGCGACCGAATTGATAGCAATTTTTATACACAGACCATTAAATAAGCAAGTTGCTCCTCGAATATACTTTAGGGCAAACGAATATAGATATTTAATTTTACGATGTGAATCATAAACTTCTATACGTTAATACATTATAAGAAGTATTACTTTTTAATTACTTTAGGCACACGTATATAATCGGTATCTTTTCCTCCTGCATTTTTAAGTGCATCTTTCTGGCTAACTTCACCTTTCACTTTATCTGCTCTTAAAACGTTTGTTTCGCTACTCATATATACGAGGGGTTCAACACCATCGGTATCTACTTCTTCAAGTTTTACTACAAAATCTAAAATTTTCACAAAATCAGATTTCATCTTCGTCTTAGCTTCGGCTGCAAATTCTAATCTAGAAAGATGAGCTAAACGCTCAACTAATTTATCGTCTACTTTCATAATAAGTCAATTTATCGTTTATGGTTTTAAAAACAAAATCCCTAAACTCATGAATACTTTCTGTGGAATATGTACCAACCTTAATAGGCTTATGAACATACACTTTTAATTTACCTGCCTGCCCCGTTAATTTATCGCAAGGCATACATCGTTTATTGTCTACAAAAGTTACGGGTACTAAAGCTACGTTTTGCTCAATAGCCATTCTGAAAGCACCATTTTTAAAACGCTGCAATTTCACCTCATGTTCTGGAATGCCACCTTCAGGGAAAATAGCAATCCCAACACCTTTAGAAATTCTTTCTGAGGCATGTTTATAAGCTTGATAAGAACTTCTATTACTAGAACGATCAACTAAGATCATGGTTTTTTTATAAACCCACCCAAAAATAGGAAGTTTAGACAGTGATTTTTTTCCAACAAAAACAAATACTGTCGGAATAATAGAAAAAATAACAGGAATATCTAAATACGAAACATGGTTTGGGCAAATAATATAGGGTTTTGTAGGGTCTAACTCCTCCTCAAACTCAACATTTACATAAAATCCGCTACAAAAAAGTAGAAATTTAGACCACATTCTACATACAGAATGGAATGCAGGATACCATTTTTTGTTCAGCAATAAAACCCATAATAATGGGAAGAAAAACACTAAACCAAAAAAGCCCAAAAAGGCGAACCAGGTACGCCAAATAATATGTAAAGTTTTGAATATAATTTTCACTTTGCAAAAATATAAACTTTTAACGAATAGGAATGAGAAAATAACAATGGCTTTGCTATTTTTACCAATTAAGATAAGAAGACAAAACCATGGCAAGAATATTAACAGGTATACAAAGTAGTGGAATTCCACATTTAGGAAATCTATTAGGTGCAATAATCCCAGCAATAGAGCTTTCTAAAGATCCAAAAAACGAGTCTTTATTTTTTATTGCAGATATGCACTCTCTTACAACTATTAGAGACGCGGCATTGTTAAAAGAAAACACCTTTGCTACAGCTGCTGCATGGCTTGCTTTTGGTTTTAACACAGATAATAATATTTTCTATCGACAATCAGACATCCCAGAAGTATGTGAGTTGATGTGGTATTTAAATTGCCTTACCCCTTACCCTATGTTAGCGAATGCACATTCCTTTAAAGACAAAGCAAGTAAGCTGCATAATGTAAATGGAGGATTATTTACTTATCCAGTGCTTATGGCTGCAGATATTCTTTTATACGATGCTGAAATTGTTCCTGTAGGAAAAGATCAAATTCAACATTTAGAGATGGCTCGAGATATGGCGGGTACTTTTAACCATACTTATGGCGAAACGTTGATTGAACCTAAAGCTATGGTTGATGAAAGGGTTATGATTATTCCGGGTACAGATGGCCAAAAAATGAGTAAGTCTTACAATAACTTCATTAATATATTTTTACCAGACAAAAAGCTACGCAAACAAATTATGAGTATCGACACAGATTCTACCGCCATGAAGGATCCTAAGGATACGGAGACTTGTAATGTATTTTCGCTTTACAAACTTTTAGCATCCCCAGAAGATATTACTCTTATGGAAACAAACTACAAAGGAGGTAATTATGGATACGGACATGCTAAACAAGCTTTATACGAGCTTATAATTACCAAGTATACATTAGAAAGAAAAAAGTTTAACGAGCTGATGGAAAATAAAAATCTAATTGAGGATGAATTGCAAAAAGGGGCACTTAAGGCTAGAAGTATAGCTCAGACTGTTTTAAAGAAAGTACGTACCAAAGTTGGGTATTAGAAAAAGTAGTTAGAGAAAAGGGATTTGTAAGCTTTGGCTTGTTGAATGTCTAGATGATTTAGGAATCGCTTTTTTTTCTAATTTTTAATCAATCATCGCAGTTAAACACAAACTACTCATTATCAATTAGTCATTAAACCTCATCTAATACAGAAAGATTCTAAGGTCAATAAGCTGTACCTTTATCTAAATCAAAATAGGTTACGATTTAAATGACAGAAACAGCAAGCAATATTGCTATTACCGATTGGGTAAACGAATATTCTGAAAGCCTTTATAATTGGGCTTTTTACAAAACGAGCAATAAAGAATTATCGGAGGATTTAGTGCAAGACACCTTTATAGCGGCAATTCAGCAGAAAGCAAACTTTAAAGAGAAAAGCAACCCTAAAACATGGCTACTTAGTGTTTTAAATAATAAAATAGTTGATTATTACCGAAAGAAAAACAAATCTATAGAGGTGAATCAATCGACATTACAAAACAATAAATTCGAAAATAATATACTAGAAAATTACTTTTCAGCTGATGGATCTTGGTTAGAAAAAAACAGTCCTTTACATTGGGATACTTTACCAGAAACAGCTTCTGAAAACAAAGCATTTTCTAATGCATTGGATAATTGCATGCAGAATTTGCCTGATAATTGGCAAGAAATAATGTATTCAAAATACATACAAGAAAAAAAAGGACCAGAAATTTGTCAGGAATTGGAAATCTCTTCGACTAATTATTGGCAAATACTCCACAGATCAAAACTTCAAATTAGGGAGTGTTTGAATGAAAATTGGTTTAACAAATGAAAAACAAACTACTTGCTTCTTGTAAAAAAGTTGCTTTTCTGATAGAGAAGAACTTAAACAGCTCCCTAACAGGAAAAGAAAAAATACAATTAATTATTCACACCAAAATGTGTAAAGCTTGTGCTAAATACCAAAGCCATTCTGAAGATTTACACAAAGATTTAGAGAATAGCAACAGGCAATCTAAAGAAAAACTAAGCCTTGATTTTAAAACAAAACTCATCGAAAAACTAAAAACAAATAATAATTTGTAATTTTTTGTCAGGTTTTATAAAAACGACGACTATTCTAAAGAACGTAAATACAGAAATATGAAAAAGAAAATTTTGAAATGGGGTTTAATCCTTTCTGTAACAGGAATTATAGTAGGAGGATCTATAGTACTTTACTTGTTTAATATGCCACATAGAGATGTAGTAAACAGCCAAGCGGACTATAACACTACAAGTACCGAATTGGTTTTGGAATACATTACTAATTACCAAGAAGCAAATGATAAATACTTAGAAGAAGAAGGAAATTCGAAAATTATTGCGGTTTCTGGAAAGATTTATTCTAAAGAAAAAGACATGAATAATCAATGGGTTATTCTGTTGAAAGAAACAGAAAATTCTGCAGGAGTAAGCTTTACTTTCACAAAAGAAACAAACGCACAAGCCGAAACACTAGTACTAGGCTCCACAGTAAACATTAAAGGAGTGATACGATCTGGTGCGAGCTACGATGAAGACCTTGAATTATTTGAAGATGTGATAATAGAAAAATCTAGTCTTTTAGAACTATAACCAGAAAAACAAAAATCATGAAAAAATTAGCACTATTATTCGCCGTAGCACTTATTTCTGCTACCTCATTGTTTGCACAAAACAGCAAATTAGTAAACAAAAACGGACATATAAACTTTTACTCACATACAGAAGTTGAAGATATAACAGCCGACAATTTTAAGGTGGTGAGCACTTTAGAAATGAGTACAGGAGCAGTGGTTTTCTCTGCGCCTATGCAGTCTTTTGAATTTGCGAAATCGCTGATGCAAAAACACTATAACAGCCCAAAATTTTTAGATACTAAGAAATTTCCAAAAGCAAAATTTAAAGGAAGTATTGTAAACTTAGCTCAAATAGATTTTCAAACAGACGGCGTATATAATGCAGAAGTTAAAGGAACGCTTACTATGCACGGTGTAACAATTGATGTTTCAGAAAAAGGGACTATTATAGTCGCAGGTAAATCAGTAAAAGTTGAGGCTAAAATGAATATTACTTTAGACGATTTCGAAATTGCCTTTAAAAAAGGAAAACCATCAACTAACATTGCAAAATTTGTTGAGGTAACTATTAATACAGAGTATCAAAAGCTATAATAAGGGCTTGTTTATCTCAAAAAAACTCAAAAGGATACATAGTCCTTTTGAGTTTTTTAGTTTACAGTTAAATTTGAAATAATTATTTGTAGCTGAAAGGCATAATAAAGCAAAATAGTCCTGAATCTATTAAAATGATTACCAAAACACAGCATTATTAAAGAGCTTTTAAATTTTAAGCACAGCAATAATAAAATTAGGCTTACGAATTCTGTAAAAAAATAAAGATTCTAAAGGGAATACGAATCATCTAGCTTTTATACTAAAACAAACACATAAAAATAAGTCCAAAAGAATCTTATATTTGACTTTAAACAAATAAGATACCCTTATAATTAAAGTACCAAAACTCGTTAAAAAGTAGCTTAGAGAGTTTTTAAATTTACCAAAACAAAAAGTATGCACAGCGGTTACGGAATAGCATTGGCATGGCCAGAAACAAAATGCAAGCAAGCAGGAGCTTGGTACGACGGCCCTATGCGTTTATTGGGCCTAAACAAAAAGGGCTACTACAAAGTAGGTCATGCGGCAATTGTACTTATAGACGATGAAAGTAAATCTTGTAAATACTACGATTTTGGAAGATATCATAGTCCACATGGGAATGGAAGAGTACGAAGTGAAAAAACTGACTTTGACCTTAAAATTCGTACTAAAGCCATTTATGAAAATGGTGAAATTGCTAATCTTACAAGTATCTTAAACGAATTACAAAAGAATAAATCTACACACGGTACAGGATTGATTCATGCCTCCATACTAAGACTTAACATAAACAAATCTGAGAAGCACATAAATACACTACAAGAAAAAGATTGGATTCCTTACGGCCCATTCATTAACAGTGGAACAAACTGCTCTCGCTTTGTATGTACAGCGATACTAAAAGGAAAACCTAAATTGATAAACCAAGTTCCTTTAAGATTTCCACTTACGGTAAGTCCTACGCCAATGTGGAATTTATACGCTACTTTTAATTCGATTACTAAACACAAATATGAAGCGAAAATTGAGCAAAACACTTACGGCACCAAAAAGGCCTAACAAGCTAAGTATTTCTACTCAATGGCTTGCAGGAGAAGGTGCAGGTTCGTGGTTTGAAATTACTTTAGAAGAGAAATACTACCGTATAAAACGATATTCTAACTTAGGAGTTTTAGAGTGCACTAATTTATTTAAAGCCTCCGAAGATTTCGATTTACATATGAATTACAAAATCACTTACCCCTCGCATTGTGCAAAGGTAACGGTAGTACAAAACTTAATAAAAATTGTGTTTAACAGCTTATAAGCCTCCAGCCGCAGTTTGCATCAATACGGTACAAAACCAAGCAGCATAGGTTCCAAGTGCATAACCTAAAACGGCTAATAATACGCCAACTGGAGCTAGTGCTGGGTGAAAAGCAGAAGCTACAATAGGTGCAGAAGCAGCACCACCAACATTGGCTTGCGAACCTACAGCAACAAAGAAAAATGGAGCTTTAATTAGCTTTCCAACAAGTAATAAAACGGTTATATGAATAAGCATCCATACAATACCTATTAAAAACAAACCTGGATTCTCGAATATCGAAAGAGCGTCCATTTTCATTCCAATTGTAGCTACAAGAATATACAAGAAAACAGAACCTACTTTAGAAGCACCCGCACCTTCGAAGGATTTAAGCTTGGTAAAGGAGAGGATTAATCCACCAGTAGTAGCGATAACAATTAACCAAAAGAATTTAGAAGTTAAGCTAAACTTAGCCAAATGAGGGGCATTTTCTGCTACCCATGGAGCAATAACATCAGCTCCCATGTGTGCGATTCCTGTGAATCCTAAACCAATTGCTATAATAACCATTAGGTCTGTTAAGCTTGGTATTCTAGTAACTTTAGATTGGTATTCTGCTAAGTTCTTTTTTAAAGTTTCTATAGAGCTAGAATCTGCCTTAAACCATTTATCTACTTTCTCAGACATTCCTGCTCCATATAATAAAAACGCCATCCATATATTGGCAACAATTACATCAACCGTAATCATAGCACTAAATAGTTTGTCGCTAGTACCAAACATCTCTTTCATGGCTGTCTGATTAGCACCACCACCAATCCAGGAACCTGCTATAGTAGCAAGACCTCTCCATACAGCATCAGGACCAACTCCACCAACTAAATCTGGCGAAATAGCAGATAATAATAAGATTGTTAAAGGACCTCCAATTACAATTCCGAATGTACCCGCCAAAAACATAATTATTGCTTTTGGACCTAAGTTTACAATTCCTTTAAGATCTATACTCAAGGTTAACAAGACCAAAGAAGCTGGTAGTAAATACCTAGAAGCCATAAAATACAATCCTGATTCTTCGCCAGAGATAATACCTAAAGAGTTGAAAATTGAAGGCAGAAAATAACAAAGTAATAATGCAGGTATGTAGGTATAAAACTTTTTCCAAAAAGGGTTTGAGGAAGAAGAAGTATAAAAAATAAAAGCCAAGATTATTACTAAGATCCCTAGTACCGAAGCATCGTTGGTGAAAATTGTATTATGTTCCATGTGGTGGTAAAGTTTGGCTAAATATAAGGATTTATATGGTTGAATAAATTTAGCAAAAAATGTATTGACAAAAAAAAGCCGAAGCATAAATGCTTCGGCTTTTAATAAAGTATAATCTAATTATTTCTTCATCCAAGGAAGAGCAATTGACTCTCCATTGATGGTAGTTTTTAAGATATAAACACCTTGAGATAAGTTAGCAACATCTAATTCGTAATTACCGTTTCCGATAGTACTTACAGATTTAGAAAGCACTGTAGCTCCAAGAGTATTTAAGATTCTCAATTCGATAATATCAAACTTATCAGATCCAGTAGAGATTTTTAATACATCAGCAACAGGGTTAGGATAAACATTCAAGTTAATCGTTTCAAGTTCTTCGATAGCAACACTAAAGAGATTAAATTCATTAGTAGCAGAACAACCTTCATCATCAGTAACAATCACAGTATAAGCACCAATTGATTCTGGCATAAATGATTCTTCAGTACTTACTGAAACAGAATTTAAAATCCAATTATAAGTAGGAGAAGTAGCTTCTGTAACAATTAAAAGAGCAAATTCAGCATTCCATCCAAGGGTATCATATGTAAATTCAATAGAATAACAAGAACCATCATCAGTGTTTGCAGTAGCATCAAAATTACACATTGTATCATCCATACAACCAGAAACAATTAAAGTAGTACAAGTACCATCATCTGTGTTTGCATCTTCGTTATACTCCATATAAAGTGCATCTGTACAACCTTCAACAATTTGAGTAATACAAGAAGTAGGATCAGTATCAACGTTTGCTTCAGAATTATATTCTAAGTAATCGTCGAACATACAACCGTAAACAATTAGTGTTTCACAGAACACTGCGGAAGTATCTGAATTAGCTGATTCGTTATATTCCATATATAATGCGTCCATACAACCTTCAATTCTAGGTGTAATACACATACCAGAACCATCATCTTCAGTTGCAATAGAGCTATACTCTAAGAAGTTAGAGTTCGTACAACCGTAAATACCACAAGTTCCGTTATCGTAAGTTGCAACAGCATCATAGTTAAAAGCAATATCATTCATACATCCACCAATAATACAAGTACCATTATCTGAATTAGCTAAATCCCAGAAATTATCAGCATCTGAATTTGTACAACCTAAGAAGATACAAATAGTCGTTTCTTGAACATTAGCATCAGGGTTAAAGTTATTTGCTTCAAACTCTTTACATCCTTCAACTTTTAAGTTAATACAAAGGTCTTGGCTATGAGTATTCGCAAGAGAACTAAATTCTAGATAATCGGCATTCTGACAACCAATAACTTTTAAAGTTATACATGAATCTAAAGCTGACACATTGAATGTTGGATTATACTCAGTATAATTTAAGTCCATACAACCTTCAAGAATTAGAGTAACACAAGCTGTTAAGTCAAAGTCAATGTTTGCAGCTGTATTATATTCAATATAATTAGAATCTTGACAACCGTAAATTTTAGCTGTTAAACACATCTCTGGAGCACTTACGTTTGCAGAGTTTGAATATTCAAAGTAATTGATATCTAAACAACCTAAGACAGAATAAGTACACGAGTTATCTTCAGTATTAGCAGCTTCACTGAAATTATCAGCAGCAGGATCAGTACATCCTAAAGCCTCATAAACACAAAGAGAATTATCTGCAACATTTGCAAATGTATTTGTATTTAAAGCATCAACATCCATACAACCAACAAGGTTTAATGTAGTACATAAATCAACATCAGAAACATTTGCATCTGCATTGTATTCAGTGTAGTTCGCATTAGTACAACCAACAACCATAACAGTTAAACAAGATGCATCATTAGTATTTGCATTTGCATTAAACTCTAAATAAGTGTCATCAGTACAACCATTAACTATTGCTGTACTACATGCAGTAGCGTCATTTAATGTTGCAGTAGCGTCGTACTCAATATAGTTAATGTTCATACAACCTTCGTTCCACTCACAAGTGAAATCAACAGAAGCAGTATTTGCATCTAAATTATAGTTGTTTGCTCCAGAAAGTAAACAACCATAAATTCTATCGATACAAGTGTCATCATCTGTAGTAGCTAAAGCATTATAGTTATAAGCGTCTATCTGCATACAACCATCAATATGAAGAATTTCACAAAGATTAAAATTAGCTACGTTAGCTTCTGCATTAAATTCTTGGTAGTCAACATTCAAACAACCTTCAACTATTAATGTAGTACATAAAGTTTCGTTTGTAAGTAATGCTAATTCATTATACTCTAAATAAGCAATATCCATACAACCCAATATTTTCTCTTCTAAACAAGAACCATTATCAGTATTTGCTGATTCATTGTACTCTACATAAGTAATATCGGTACAACCTTCAACTACTAACTCAGTACAACTCTCATCTAATGTATTCGCAAGTTCATTGAACTCTAAATAAATATCGTTTGTACAACCAAATACAATTAAGTTTTCACAAGAGTTATCATCTTGATTTGCAGCAGCATTGTATTCAATGAAGTCAATTTTAGTACAACCTGACACCACAGAAGTAGTACATGAAGAATTATCGGTATTTGCATACATATTGTATTCTAAGTATGAATCGTCCATACAACCAAATACTTTTAATGTAGTACATGTACCGTCATCAGTGTTTGCTGTTCCAGAGTATTCTACATAATCAATATTAGTACAACCAGATTCGATTAATACAGAGCAAGTTGCATCAGAAACGTTAGCTAGAGAATTATACTCTAGATAAGAAGCGTCCATACACCCAAACATATTTGGAGTGTTACAAGTATTGTTATCTGTATTTGCTAATGCAGAATATTCAATATAATCGATATTTATACAACCATAAACTACTAATGAAGTACAAGATAAATCGTTTGTATTAGCTGCATAATTAAATTCTAAATAATTCTCATTTGTACAACCGTATACTTTAGCTGTTAAACAAGATGCATCCTCAACATCAAAGTTATTTGCTACATCGTATTCAGTATAATCGAAGTTAGTACAACCAATAACTTTAAGAAGCGAACAAGAAGTATTTGCAGTATTTGCATCTGCATTGAATTCTACATATAGATCATTCGTACAACCATATACTTTAGCAACTAAACATGAGCTATCTGAAGTATTTGCAGCAGCATCGAATTCAGTATAAGCATAATCTAAACAACCATACACTTTAGCAACTGTACAAGAACCATCATCTACATTTGCAAGATTAGAGTATTCAGTATACTCATTATCCATACAACCATATACTTTTGATACAATACAAGTAGCGTTATCTACATTGGCAGAAGAAGAGTATTCTATGAAAGAAATGTCCATACAACCTTCTACAATTAGAATGTTACAAGGAATAGAAGTATTCGCATCAGTATTGAAATCTAAATACAATACATCCATACAGCCTCTTAAAACAGCTTCACAAGTGTTATTATCTTCGTTAGCTTCCGCGTTATAGTTAAACGCTAAGGCGTCCATACAACCTGTAATTACTGGTGGGTAAGAACAAGAAGCTTCTGTAACAGTAACAAGAGCTGCAACACTAGTCAAAAACTCAGGACTATTTACATCTGCAAAAGGGAAGTAATTTAACGCTGCAGTATCTACACAAACATCGTTTACCATTCTTAAACCAAAATCAAACTCACAATAAGTTCCATCACCTATGGAATCAGTATTTGCAAATTCATCGTAATTGAGAATCGTAGCATTATCGTAGATACATCCTGGCACTACAGCTTCACAATTGCCACTTTCCATGTTTGCTAAAGGATTATAATTAAATGCTTCTTCATCCATACAGCCTGTAGTAACAGCTACACAAGCTTCACCATCTGAATTTGCATTTTCATTATAATTATATGCTAAAGGGTTAGTACAGCCATCAACAACAGCTACACAAGCTTCACCATCTGTATTTGCAGAAGAATTATAATTAAATGCTCCTTCTGTCATACAACCTGTAACTACAGCTACACATGTTTCATTGGCTGCAGTATTTGCAGCAGCATTGTAATTAAACGCAACTACATCCATACAACCTATAACAATAGCTTCACAAGCTTCACCATTTGTATTTGCAGAAGAATTATAATTAAATGCGGTTTCATCCATACATCCAGTTACAAAAGCTATACAAGAAGTTGCATTGTCTGTATTTGCAGCTGCATTATAATTAAATGCTGCTTCATCCATACAACCTGTAATAATATCTATACAATCATTAACTGTATTTGCTAAAGAATTATAATTAAATGATCCCTCTGTCATACAACCAATAACTATCGATTCACATGAATCATCAGAAGTATTCGCCTCTGAGCTATAGTTAAATGCTGCAACATCTGTACAACCACTTAAAACAGCAACACAAGTTTCACCATCTGTATTTGCCAAAGAATTATAATTAAATGATCCTAGTGTCATACATCCAGTTACAACAGCAATACATGAAGTTGGTGTGTTAGCAGTTGGAGCGTAATTAAATGAAACTTCATTCATACAACCTTCAACAACATCTTCACAAGCTTCACCTGAAGTGTTGGCAGCAGCAGAATAATTAAATGCGGTAGCTTCCATACATCCGGTAACAATAACAATACATGTTGTTGAAGTATTTGCAGAAGCTTCATAGTTAAATGAACCTTCAATCATACAACCTTCAACAATATCTTCACAAGAATTATTATCTGTGTTTGCATCAGCATTGTAATTGAATGCAGATGCATCCATACAACCAGTAAGAATTGTTTCACAAGAAGCTGAAGTATTTGCATCAACATTATAGTTAAATGACCCTACAACCATACATCCTGTTACAATAGACTCACATAGAGTAGATGTATTTGCCAAAGAATTATAATTAAATGAACCTTCAATCATACAACCTGTAACAACAGTTATACAAGGAGCAGAAGTATTTGCATCTTGGTCATAATTAAATGAACCAAGTACTGTACATCCATAAACTTTAGCTATACAAGTACTATCATCGGTATTTGCTGAACTGTTAAAATTGTAAGCTTCCGTATCTGTACATCCGTTTGTAACAGCGATACAAGTACCGTCGTTTACAACTGCATTTGCATTATAGTTATATGCTCCTACAGTTGTACAGCCTTCAACATATAAACAAGAACCATCGCTAGTATTAGCATCTTCATTATAGTTAGTTGCTGAATCATCAGTACAACCATTAATAATCGACACACATGAACCATCATCGCTATTTGCATCAGCAACATAGTTAAATGCAGTAGAATTCATACAACCTAAAACAACTTCAATACATGAATTATTATCTGTGTTAGCAGAAGTATTATAATTTAAAGAACCTACTGTTGTACAACCTAATACAATAGTAATACAAGAACCGTTATTTGTATTTGCATTACTATCGTAATTTGTAGAATTTACTTCAGTACAACCAAGAACTGTAGCAATACAAGAACCATTGTCTGTATTTGCGTTTGCGTTATAATTAGTAGCTTCTGAATTAGTACAACCTGACATTATAGCTATACAACCAGATGGAGTGTTTGCAGTAGCAAGGTAATTAAAAGAACCTGACACCATACATCCTTCTATAATAGGGAAACATACTGAAGCAGTGTTAGCGACAGAATTGTAATTAAACATCCCCACAATCATACACCCTTCTACAATAGAAATACATGATGTTGGAGTGTTTGCAGCTGCATTATAATTAAATGCAGTACTAGTCATACATCCCTCTACAACAGCAACACAAGAATTATCATCAGTATTTGCTGTTGGACTAAAGTTAAATGCAGCTTCATCAGTACATCCAAGTACTTCAACGAATTGTATGACTAACTTATAATTAGAAATATTCAATATATCAATAGAACCTTCTTGGTTAATAGAATCAGTATCAAACGTAATACCGTTTGTAGTTCCAATTCCTCCTACTTCAATGATTAAAGGATACTCACCTATTAAAGTATTGTCAGCTTGACCAGTAATAGACAGACAAGCAACCTCACCTGCTAACACTTCACAAGAGCCATCATTACAAGTATAGGTAAATCCTTCTGGAAGACCCTGAATACCTCGTACTCTTAGACTTATAACCTCTATATCGGTTACTTGTACTCCTTGAAAGGTCAAAGAACCGTCCAAGACAGTATCTGTTGGAGCTAACAATTGAAGAGTAGCCTCATAAGACTGACCTGTAACAACTGTTGGAAGATTATAAATACCTTCGCTATAAGTTGTCCCATCTGGAGCATGAATAAAAGCACCCTCAAGGTTCGCATCTGGAACACATTGAGCGTAACTAAACTGACCTGCCAAAATTACAAAGGCGAAGAGTGTAAATAGATTTCTCATAATAATTTAAGATTTAGTTTTTTTTTTAAAAAACAGTTATTTTAACAAACAGATTAAAGATAGACATTAATCACTTTGAACTGACAAAAGTATATTTTTTTTTTACAATAGAGCATCTGAAAACGAAAAAGGTAGCATAATTATAAAGATATAGGTGGTTTTACCTATAAAAATCATGCTAGTAAATAAAAAACTGACTTACTTTCTCAAAAAACAACCTTGGATTTTCGGCGTGAACCCAATGTCCAGCATTTTCGATTTCTATAATTTCCGAATCTGGGAAATGATATTCTATTAATTCTATATCTTCCTTATTTATATAATTAGAATCCCCTCCACTTATAAATAACGTTGGATTTAAAAATTCTGCATCCTCAAACAAAGCTTCGCCTATGTTTTGTATCTCTTTCGACAAAACCTTTAAATTAAATTTAAAAGCCAAGTCATTAGCCGTTTTCCAAAATAAGTTTTTTAATAAAAATTGTCGAATCCCTATTTCAGAAAAATGCTTTTTTAATATAGCGTCGGCTTCTTTCCGAGAATTCAAATTTGCAATTTCCACCTCATGCAAACCGGCAAGTATTTCTTGATGATGTGGTGGGTAATATTTTGGAGAAATATCAACTATTACAAGTTTCTCTACGCGTTCTGGATATTTACATGCGAATAACATGGCAGTCTTCCCTCCCATAGAATGTCCTACTAAATAGATTTTATTAATTGTATTTTCATCTAAATAATACAATAAGTCTTCACACATCAGCTCGTAAGAATGCTCGGCGCTGTGAAAAGATTTTCCGTGATTCCTTTGATCTAGGATATGCGTTTCGAAAAATTGACCAAACTGCTTTGCCAAGCCTTGCCAATTATCGAGCATACCAAATAAACCATGTAATATGATAAGTGGTTTACCTTCGCCAAACGTTTTCGAATTTAACAAACTAGTCATTTAATCTGGCTAAATACATTTGGACTGTATTTTCTAAACCATAATACAAAGCATCAGAAATAAGAGCATGCCCAATAGAAACTTCCATTAAAGCAGGGACATTATCGGCAAAGTATTTTAAATTATCTAAACTTAAATCGTGACCAGCATTTAAACCCAAGCCTAATTCTTTTGCCAATGAACCTGCAAGAGTAAAAGGTTTCACAGCCTCTGCACTATTTACAGGATAAAGATCGGCGTAAGGCTCGGTATACAGCTCTACCCTATCGGCACCTACAACTTTAGCTCCTTCAATAAAAGCTAAATTAGTTCCTATAAATATAGACGTACGTATTCCCTTACTCTTAAATTCGGAAACAACTTCCATTAATAAGGCCTTATGTTTGAGTGTATCCCAACCAGCATTGGAAGTTAAGGCACCAGGTTTATCTGGAACCAGAGTAACCTGACAAGGTTTAACTTCGTTAACTAAATCCAAAAACTGCTTATTAGGATACCCTTCAACATTGAATTCGGTTTGTACTACAGAAGACAAATTCCTAACATCAGCATATCTAATATGTCGTTCATCGGGACGAGGATGAACCGTTATTCCTTCAGCTCCGAATCGCTCAAGGTCTTTTGCAACTTGAATTAAATCCGGTGTATTATGCCCTCTCGCATTTCGCAGAGTAGCTATTTTATTGATGTTTACGCTTAGTCGAGTCATTATTTAACATTTATTAATAGTAAATACCGAGAGGCAAAGTTAAAAAATACTAAGTTTGTACGAAGCATTGATTTATGATTGCGAGCGAAATAATACAAACACAGATTCCAGTCCTACATTTATCGGACAGCATTACTACTGCTCTTAACTTTTTTGAAGACTATAAATTATTTCAAATTCCTGTTTTTGGAGAAGAAGGTTTTATAGGACTACTAGAGGAAGATTCGGTTTTAGGTGCTCCAGAAAACGACACTATTTACAAATTAAAGGACCGGCTTATACATCATACTATTAATGAGGAAGAGCACCTTTACGCTGCTTTAAAATATTTTTTAAAAAATAAACTTTGTATTTTACCTGTTATTGATGCGAACAAACAATACTTAGGCTGTATTTCTGGAACAGATTTATTTCGAAAAACCTGTGAATGGTTAAGTGTGGATGATATTGGTGGATTACTTCAACTAGAAGTTGAACAACACAATTATAGTTTAGCTCAAATTGCACAGATTATAGAATCGAATGGAGCAAAAATAATTAGTACTGTTTGTATACAAAAAAAAGAAAACCCAAGTATTTTAGACATAATTATCAAAATTAACCAAGAAGAATTGTCTAGTATAATACAGACATTTGAGCGATATGAATATAAAATTATCGCAACCTATCACAAAAACATTCACAAAAAAGAATTGGACGATCGTTTCGATTCATTTATTAGATATTTGAACGTATAAGTAATGAAAGTAGCTGTTTATGGAAAGCAATTCCAAGAAGATGTAGCACCCTTTGTACTCGAACTTTTTCAAGAACTTGAAAAAGCACAAATGGAAATTTTAGTTTTCGAACCATTCTATGATTTTCTCTCAAAACAAAATAATTTAAATTTATTTCTGAATACTTTTAACACTTACGAAGAGTTAAAAAACGACATAGACCTGTTTATTAGTGTTGGGGGTGATGGAACTATTTTAGATGCAACTACAATCATAAGAGATTCTGGAATTCCTATTATTGGCGTAAACACAGGTCGATTAGGATTCTTAGCAGATATTGCAAAAGATGAAATTCCGAAAACTATTAAACAATTAGTTAATAAAAAGTTTAGTCTCGACCAACGTACTTTACTGAAACTAGAAACCAAAGAACCTATTTTTGGTGACTTAAATTTTGCACTTAACGAAGTGACTATTTCTAGAAAAGACACCACTTCGATGATTACAATAACAACCTATATAAACGATCAATATCTAAATTCTTATTGGGCGGATGGATTAATTATTGCTACACCAACTGGTTCTACAGGCTACTCGCTTAGTTGCGGAGGCCCTATAGTTATGCCTGGGTCCGATAACTTTATAATCACACCTATAGCACCGCACAATTTAAATGTACGGCCACTCGTTATTAGCGATAAGTACGAAGTAAAAGTAAAAGTAGAAGGTAGGGCAAATCAGTTTTTAGTAGCGCTCGATTCTAGAATCCAAACGATCGATGCTGGGATAGAATTAATCATCAAAAAAGAAGATTTTAAGATAAATATGATAGAAACTGATACCCAAGATTTTGCCAGTACTTTAAGGAACAAATTACTTTGGGGATTAGACAAACGAAATTGAGCTCTTTAAACTCAAGTAAATCACTATATTTGCAGCCTTTTAGAAAAATTAATGAACAACATTAGTCTATTTATTATAGGGGCTTTACTATTAGGTAAAGGAGCTTTCGCACAAAAAACAGAATACGGTTTTTTTGTGGGTAGCTCAGGCTATTTTGGTGATGTTGGCTATGAGAATGCAGAGAAAATGCTAGCTCACCAGTCTCCAGCCATAGGTATTATGTACAAGAAAAACACTCACGATTACCTGAGTTTTAGAACAAGTATTCAGGTGGGTAAAATTAAAGCTACTGATGAATGGGCTACAAATCCAACGCGGAAAGCAAGAAATTTAAGCTTTGAATCTTCTATTATTGATTTTAATTTAGGTTTTGAATTCAACTTTTTTAAGTTTAGTCCACGCAAAAGAAAAACAACTTATAGTCCGTATTTATTTGCAGGGATTTCGGCAATTGCATTTAACCCTAAAGTAATGGGCACTCAAATAGAACTACAACCATTAGGAACAGAAGGTCAAGGGACAAACCTATCGAATACACAAAGTAAATACAATCGTTTTGCATTAGCAATTCCATTTGGTTTTGGCTATAAAATGAATGTCAGTAAAAAATGGTCCATCGGTTTAGAATGGACTTGGAGATCTGCACAAACCGATTACTTAGACGACGTAAGTACTGTATATATAGATCCTACTTTGTTAAGTGCTGAAGCTGCATCTTGGAGCAATCCAACAGACATAGAAATTACAAACGGCAAAAGCAGAGGAAACAAAAACAATAACGATTGGTATAACTTTACTGGGATTACATTCAGTTATAAAATAAGAAACAAACCCAATAAATGCCCTAAAGCATTACTTCCTTAAATGAGCGAATTGTTAAAAAACATTAATCCAGATAAGATTCCACAGCATATTGCCGTTGTTATGGACGGGAATGGCCGTTGGGCAAAAAAAAATGGATATCTTAGAGCTATAGGACACAAAAGTGGTGTAAAAGCGGTTAGGGAAGTTGTACAAGCGTGCGATGATATTGGTGTTAAATACCTCACTCTTTATACTTTTTCTACTGAAAACTGGAACAGGCCTAAGCTTGAGGTAAATACCTTAATGGAACTTATGGTAGATTCTTTAACAAAAGAACTTACTGGGTTTATGAAGAACAACGTAAGGATTTTAACCATTGGAGATACGGACGACTTACCAAATAGATGCAAACGAAAATTTGCAGATGTGGTGAGTAAAACTGCAACTAATACAGGCTTAAATTTGATTTTCGCTTTGAGTTACAGCTCAAGAAAAGAAATTATTGCTGCTGTAAAATCAATTACCGAAAGTGTTTTAAACAACGAGATTAAAGCTGAAGATATAAACAGCGAATTAATGGACAAGCATTTGTACACAGCTGCTATTCCAGATCCTGATTTATTAATTAGAACAAGTGGCGAGCAAAGAATAAGTAATTTCTTACTTTGGCAACTTGCTTATTCAGAATTACATTTTACACCAGTTTTATGGCCAGACTTTAAAAAAGAGGACCTATTTACTGCAGTAATCGATTATCAACAAAGAGAAAGACGATTTGGAAAGACTAGCGAACAAATCAAAAAGTAACATGAAGAACCTATTTTTTATACCCTTTTTATTCCTTTTAATTTCGAGCTCGCTAACGGCACAAATTAACTTAGGAAATACAATCGAAAACGTCTCTTACGAAAGACCCGTAGAATATGAAGTTGCTGGTATAACAATAAAAGGGATTACCAACCTCGACAAAAATGCGATTATTACTTTGTCGGGCTTAACGGTTGGCGATAAAATTATGATTCCTGGAGAAGAGATTTCCAAAGCAATTACTAAATTATGGGATCAAAATTTATTTTCTGACATTCAAATTGAAGTTAGCAAGATTCTAGGAAACAATATTTTCTTAGACATCATTTTACAAGAACTACCACGTTTGTCTAAATTTGGATTTAAAGGTGCTTCGAAATCTGAAGTAACTAAAATTAGAGAAAAAGTTGAACTCGTAAGAGGTAAAATTGTTAACGATAATTTAATTAACAATACTAAGCATATTGTAAAGGAATACTTCAGCGATAAGGGGTATTTAAACACACAGGTAAGTATAAATCAAATTGTAGATACTTTAGCTGTAGCAAGTATAATTTTAGAGGTTGATATAAATAAAGGAGAAAAAATTAAGATTGAGAAAATTAATTTCTCTGGCGTTACAAAATTCAAAATCAAAAAGCTAAAACGACAATTAAAAGAAACTAAAGAAAAGAAATTCTTTAGAGTTTTTAAAACTTCTAAATTCCTCGACGAAGCTTACCAAACAGATTTACAAAGTATAATAGCCCTTTACAACGAAAAAGGATACCGTGATGCTAGAATAGTGAAAGAAGAAATTGTTGATATTTCTAACAAACTAATCTCAATTAATTTATCAATCGAAGAAGGTTTACAGTACCACTTTAGAAACATTTCTTGGTTGGGAAACACTAAATACAACTCAGAATTCTTAAATCAAATGTTAGGAATTAAAGCTGGAGACGTGTACGACCAAAAGATGATGAGTGAACGTTTACAAATGAGTATGTCTGGAACTGATATTAGTTCACTATACATGGACGATGGCTACTTATTCTTCAATATCGATCCGATAGAAATTCTCGCAGAGGAAGATTCCATTGACTTTGAAATTAGAATTTACGAAGGTAAACAAGCAACAATCAACAAGGTTTCTGTTGTGGGGAATACAAAAACCAACGAACACGTAATAATGCGTGAAATTAGGACTAAGCCAGGAGAGTTATTCCGCCGTTCTGATGTTATTCGATCGCAAGAAGAATTGAATAGATTAAATTACTTTAATCCACAAACTTTAGGAGTGACTCCAAAACCAGACCCTCAAACAGGGAATGTTGATATAGAGTATGCTGTAGAAGAAAAACCATCTGACCAAATAGAATTACAAGGTGGTTGGGGAGCTGGGAGAGTTGTAGGAACCTTCGGTTTAACATTTAACAACTTCTCGCTTAAAAACATTCTAAACAAAAAAGGGTGGTCTCCTCTACCTTCGGGCGATGGACAAAAAATCTCTTTAAGAGCAAGTTCAAATGGTTCGTACTACCAAAACTATTCTTTCTCTTTTACCGAACCTTGGCTAGGTGGTAATAAGCCAAATTCATTAAGCTTTACAGTTTACCACTCTATTCAAAACTACAGTACAGATGCTGTAGAAAATAGGATGGATATTACAGGTGTTAACTTAGGACTTGGTAAAAGATTGCGTTGGCCAGATGACTACTTCTCTACAAGTCAATCTTTGAGCTTTCAACAATACACATTGTCTAACAGACAGCTAGTTCCAGGATTTAGTAATGGTATTTCTAAAAATATCACCTATAGATCGGTACTTTCAAGAAGTTCAGTTTTCGATCCTATTTTCCCAAAAGCAGGATCTCAATTTACACTTACAGGACACTTTACGCCACCTTACTCTCTGTTTAACAACAAGGATTATAGCACCATGGATTTGGAAGAAAAGTATGAATGGTTGGAGTATTTCAAAGTTAAAATTAGCAGTACTTGGTACACAAATCCGTTTGCGAACTTAGTGGTTAAAGCTCATAGTGAATTTGGTTTCTTAAACAGTTACAACGACGAAGTAGGTTTACCTCCCTTTGAAAGATTCTATATTGGTGGAGATGGACTTTCGGGTTATGCAATGGACGGTAGAGAAGTAGTTGGACTGAGAGGTTATGCAAATCAAGCTGTTTCGCAACACCTTACAGCTGGTGGAAGTATTTACAGTAAATACTACTTAGAAATGCGTTATCCATTATCGCTTAATCCAAGTTCTACTATTTATGCTACTGCATTTGCAGAAGCAGGAAATGCTTGGGGCTCATTCCAAGACTTTAATCCATTTGAAGTAAAAAGATCTTTAGGAGTAGGTATTCGGATTTTTATGCCGATGTTTGGCTTATTAGGAGTTGATTTCGGACATGGTTACGACCCTCTAGAAGGATCTACGGAAAAGAGTGGATGGCAAACACATTTCTCTATTGGACAACAATTTTAATTTATATAAATTCGCTGTATGAAAAGGATATTATTAGTACTCAGTTTTTTCATGATTGCTGGCTCAACTTGGGCACAGAAATTCGCTTATGTGGATTCACAATTTATTCTGGAACATATTCCAGAATACAAGCAAGCACAACAACAACTCGATGACCTTTCTTACGATTGGCAAGAAGACATCGAAAAAGCTTACCAAGAAATAGATCAGTTATACCGTGCTTATCAAACAGATAAAGTACTACTAACCGATAAAATGCGTCAGACAAGAGAAGACGAAGTTATACAGAAAGAAAAAAACGCTAAAGAATTACAACAGCAGCGTTTTGGTACCGAAGGAGACTTGTTTAAAAAACAAGAAGAACTCATCAGACCTATACAAAATCAAATTTACAACGCTATTCAAGAATTTTCTAAAGAAGGTCGTTACGGGGTAATATTCGATAAATCGAGCGATTTATTGATGCTTTATGCTGATGAAAACCTTGATAAGAGTGAAAAAATATTGGATAAACTTGGTTACGACTATTAATCTCAACAAACGAAAAATGAAAAAAATTACAGCTATTGCATTGATCTTATTTACTTGTCTTTCAAGTACTCTTTTTGCTCAAGATAAATTCGGACATATCCACTCGGAGCAACTCCTTATGGTAATGCCAGAAACTGCAGATGCAGATAAAGCCATACAAGAGTACAATCAATTATTAGAATCTCAAGTTCAAGCTATGTATGGTGAATACCAAACAAAAGCTGGAGAGTTTCAAGCAAACGAAGCTTTAATGACTGAAATCGTTAAGGAAGCGAAGATCAAGGAAATTCAAGATCTTGAAATGCGTATTCAACAATTTCAACAATCTAGCCAAGAGAGTATTCAGCAAAAAAGAAATGAAGTCTTGGCTCCATTACTTGAGAAAGCTCAAAATGCGATTAACGAAGTAGCTGCAGAAAATGATTATACTTATATTTTCGACATCAGTTTAGGCTCTATCGTATTTGGTAAAGAGTCTCACGACATTATGCCTTTAGTGAAAGCTAAATTAGGTATTCAATAATAACAACTACTTAATTGAAACATCCCTTCGGGGATGTTTTTTTTGCATGAAAAAGACGAATCCCATAGGAATTTTCGACTCTGGAATAGGAGGACTTACCGTTGGACATCAAATAACCAAATTGATGCCCAAGGAACGAATAGTCTATTTTGGAGACACGCAACACCTACCTTATGGAGATAAGTCCGCAGAGGCCATAAAAACTTACAGTAAAAACATTACTAAGTTCCTGCTCGAACACAAATGTAAGATGATTGTGATTGCCTGTAATACTGCATCAGCTTTAGCATTCAAAGAAGTTCAAGAATGCTGTAAAAACTTAGTGATTCCTATAAATGTTATTGATCCAGTAGTAAGTTTTACTAGTAATTTTACGCATAAAATAGTAGGAATTATTGGTACTAAAAATACAATTTCTTCTGATGTTTACGCCCTAAAAATAAAAGCTAAAAACCCCTTAGTAAAGACCTCATCTTTGGCTACTCCCCTATTAGTCCCAATGATTGAAGAGGGGTTTTACAAAAATAAAATATCAGCAACTATTATTGCGAATTATTTAGAAAATAAAGCCCTAAATAATATAGATCATTTAATTTTAGGATGCACACATTACCCACTTATAGAAGAAGAAATTCACAATTATTTGGGGGCAAAAGTCCAAATTATAAACTCAGCTAAAATTGTATCTCAGTTTGTTAAAAAAACCTTGATTGAGCATAATATTTCAGCAAGTTCAAAAAATAAAATTGCACATCAATTTTTTGTTTCCGACTACACGGATTCATTCGAACAAAGTGCCCATTATTTTTTCGGAGAAAAGATTAGTTTAGTAGAAGTTAAGCTTTAATTAATTACTCTAACAGGTTCATCAATTCATCCATATTAGGACTCAAAATAATTTCAATTCGTCTATTAACAGCTCTGTTTTCTGGACTATTATTTTCTACTACTGGACTAAAGGGCCCTTTTCCAGCCGCAGTAATATTTAGAGCATTCAAGCCTTTATTATTGGTAAGAATTTTAACAATAGATGTAGCTCTCATCACACTTAAATCCCAATTGTCTTTTACTAATCCAGCACCATTATAAGGCACATTATCGGTATGTCCTTCTACCAGAATTTGTAAATCTTTTTGATGAGCCAAAACCTTAGATAATTCTGTAATAGCCATGTTTCCATTTTCATTAACCTTCCAACTACCAGAGGCAAATAACAAGCTGTTTTCTAGCGAAACATACAACTTACCATTGCGTTGCTCAACAGACAATCCCTCTCCTTTAAAACCTAATAATGCATTTGCTACACTACTTTTTAAACTAGATAAATTAGCATCTTTTTGTTTCAACAAACTATTTAAATTCTCTACATCTTGTTCTCTAGATTTTATGGCTAATTCACGCTCTTGCAAATCTACTTCCATCTGGCCTAATCGCTCCATCAACTCTTTATTTTCTTTGGCTTGTTTTGCCATCGTTGTAGAGTTGTTTTTCATCAAGACTTCATACGAACTACTCAGATCTTGGTAAGCTCTAGACTTACGTCTGAATTCTTTTCCAAGTAAAATAGTGTCTTTTTCTAAGGTGCTAGAACGAAGAGACAAACGGAATACATTATCGTTCAATTCGGAATTAAGAAGTTGTAAGTCGCTATTATTAAAATTTAGCGAATCTTTAACGCTTGTAAGCAGAGAAAAGTCGGTATCTAAGTCCTTGAATTTCTTTAAAGAAACACAAGATTGCATCGTTAAAACACACATCATGACTACTAAAATATACTTTGGCTTCATCTTTGTAAAATTAAGTTTAAACACCGTACTAATTTAGTAGTTTTACGGCAGAACCTACAACAACTTATGAAACGAAATTTATTTATTTTTAGTCTTCTATTGAGTACTCTTTTAGTTGCACAAAATCACAAACAATGTGGAGCTACAGAAATGCGGAATAAGGCAATAGCCGAAAACCCACATTTAGTAGAAAACAGAATAAAGTACCTTCAACAATTGGACTCACTAAAAGAGGTTCAGCAAAAAATGGAGGACGTAATTTACACTATTCCAGTAGTAATACACGTAATGCATACGGGAGGTTCTAGTAATATTTCTGATGCTCAAATACACGATGCAATAGAAATAATAAACGAAGATTTCAATAAATTAAATTCTGATACCTCATCTGTAATAAATACTTTTCAGGGAATTATTGCAAATATAGGCGTAGAATTTAAGCTGGCACAATTAGACCCAAATGGAAATTGCAGCAAAGGAATAACAAGAACTTACACCTCACTAACCAACGATGCAGGAGAAAATGTTAAGGATCTTATAAAGTGGGATCCAAGTAAATACCTAAATGTTTGGGTGGTTTCTAGTATCGGTATTGGGGCAGGTGGTTATTCTTATTACCCTGGAGAAGCTCCAAACAACGATGCAAATGCGGGCGTGGTAGCTTTAGCATCCCAATTTGGTAGCATCGGTGAGTCTAACGGAAACACCTCTTCTAACAGAACACTAACACACGAAATAGGACATTACTTAAGTCTAAACCATACTTGGGGAGATAGCAACGAGAATAATGAACAACAAAACTGCAACGACGACGATGGAATCTCAGATACTCCAAATACAATAGGTACAAATTCTGGCTGTAATTTAGCACAAAACACTTGTGGGAGCATAGATAATGTTCAAAATTACATGGACTATGCTTCTTGTCCAATAATGTTTACTGAGGGTCAAAAAACTGCTATGATAGCCGCTTTAAATTATGGATCATCATGGCATGAAGCTCCAAGAAATAATTTATGGACAGTAGAGAATTTAACAGAAACTGGTTTATTAAACAACTCCAACACCAACGAGTGTTTAGCAATTGTAGCATTTGAGACTGAGTCAGAATTAGCTTGTATAGATCAAGAAATAGAATGGAGAAATAGTTCTTACAATTACGATTCAGAAGCTACTTTTGAATGGGATTTTGAAGGTGGAACTCCTAATATTTCTACTGAAGAAAATCCAGTAATTGTTTATAGCCAAGCAGGTTTATACGATATTAGTTTAACAGTTACAACAATTGGTGGTTCCGAAACCAAAACCGTGAACAACGCTATATATATAAATAATTCTGAAGATAAAATTATAGCTCCAACGGAATTTAAATTCCAATCCAATCAGTTTCCTATAAACCCAGACAACGAAAATACGCCTTGGTATATCGATGCAAATTCTCAAACGTATGGCTGGGATTGGAATTCGGCATCTAGCACTTCAGAACCAGGCTCTATAAGAATTAGAAGTTCGGTATTTGGAGATGATAAACTCAAAAATTTATACTCGCCTATTTTCGATCTTACAAATGTATCTTCTCCTTGTTTCATGTATTACGACTATGCTTATGCAAAGAAATCTCCAAGCAGTGATGACGTTCTACGTATTAGAGTTTCAGAAGATTGTGGCACAAATTGGTTAACTAGGATTACGAAAGATTCTGATGATTTAGTTACCGTAAACGGAAATTATTTATTTACGTTTACTCCGGATGCAGATGAATGGGAAACACAAAAAATTAATCTTACACCTTGGGCTGGAAGAGATCAATTGCAATTTTTAATAGAGTTTTCTGGCGAAAATGGAAACTACCTTTACCTCGATAATATTCGTTTTGCAGTTCCTTCAATTGGAATAAACGAATTAGTAGCTGAAACGTTAAATTTAGAGGTTTATCCAAACCCAAATAATGGAGAGGCTTCTATTAAGTTTAATGTTTTAAATCCGCAAGCGATACAATTAGAATTGGTAGATGTTTTAGGAAATGTAATTCACAGAAATACGGATATCTATAAAGCAGGACAGCACCAATTGAGTTTAACTGACTTTAAATCAAACCTTAATGCTGGCATGTATTTTATGAATTGTACGGTTGGAACTTATAAAGAAACAATTAGAGTGGTGGTTTATTAAATTAGAACACAAAAATCAGAATAAAGAATTGTAACTTTTTTCTATTCATTACAAAAAGAGCCTATTTTCAATATTGAAAACAGGCTCTTTTTGTTTTATGAGATTTTATTACAATCGCTTTTTAATCAATTTGCACCAATATCGGGCAGTGGTCAGAGTGTTTCGCTTCAGAGAGTATGGCAGCTCTAGTAAGTCGAGGTAAGAGTGTTTTGCTAATCATATTATAATCTATTCTCCAACCCTTATTTCGTTCTCTTGAAGCAGCTCTATAAGACCACCAAGAATAATGATAAGGTTCTTTATTTAAGTGTCGGAAACTATCTACAAAACCACTTTCTATAAAAGCACTTACCCAAGCTCTTTCTTCTGGTAAAAACCCTGAAGACTTTTTATTAGAAACCGGATTATGAATATCAATT
>Ga0308002_1000163_pt1 | contig 27776 bp, 39 predicted proteins | sample Neamet34_FD_203148 | JGI IMG/M metagenome (GOLD analysis project Ga0308002, IMG submission 203148) | Marine microbial communities from water near the shore, Antarctic Ocean - #34 | ecosystem: Environmental > Aquatic > Marine > Unclassified | place: Southern Ocean | collected 2014-06-06
AATCTTACGATCTAAGTCTGCACAATGATTGACCATAGCTTGTTGCTCTGGTGTCATATCTTCAAATACATATTCAACATCGTTTACTGTAATGGGAGTGGTTTTTTTCTCGCCCATGGGTAATACCTCTTTAAGTTAAAGTTAAGCGTCCTCGGGGAATCCAAGGATCACTCGGTTACTACTAAGCTGCAAACGGGCTATCCCAAGCTGTGGGTGGTGTTTGCGACTTCGTAATCTGTGCTGCTACCTTACCTTCTACACGGGTCACTTCCGCTGCGCCTAGAGTGGATTTTATCCAACCTAGTATGGTAGCTTCTGTGAGGTCTGCGTAGGCAGTGTAACCTGCTACTGTAGCGTCAGGAGTATAAGACTCCATGCCTGCTACTGTTCCTGTGTGGTCAACACCAGAAACTGTAGTAGTCTCGGTAGCTGTCCAAGCTGCGTGAATTACGCCCTTGTCTGCATCTGTGTTGTGTTCTAAGTTTGTGATCTTCCAAGTTACTGACATGTTGTCATTCCTTCTATGATTAAATTGTTACTCACTTAAGTCTGGTGGCGCTTGTTGGGGTGAATGGGTTGCAACAACCGCACCATCAACTAGAGTGTATTGATAATCCAAGTCATGAGTAAACTCACAGGCGACAACCACTAAATTTCGTGCCACAATACCTTCCTCATGACCGTCTATTCCTGACGCTGTAAATTGCAGTACACCTTCCTGATTAAATATAAATAGTTCTTGTATCATAACCCTATGTTCCCCTCAACTATAATGTAATAACTACCACCACCTGCGTACGTGCCTAGCTCTTTAGTAATCGTTACGCTATTTGAGCTGTTTCTAGTGATTGACCAACTACCCCCATTAGAAGATGTATTGTTATAGTTCCCATCGAAGTGAGTCATACCTCCAGCACCGTTGGCTGTATTACCTTGACGGCTACAACCATAGCTTGTATAGCCATAGTGGTTAAAAGCACAATTCCATCTAAAGTTACCAGCGTTAAACGTGACACTCACGGTTGAATTACCATAGACAGAACCCGACCATGCCTTTTTCCTTACACCTTTGATACTTGCGGAGTTACCTAACCATAAGTCCTTGAACTCATTACCACTAGCGCCTAGATCGACAAGACCATTGTTAATTACTCCTTGGGTTGTAGGTAAGATGGCTTGAGTTGCAAAGGTTAATCCACAGTGGTTTGCAGCGGCTCCAGAAATGTAGAGGTTATTTCCCCCTGATACACCAATCCTACCAATGTCTAATCCTTCCCTTCGGAGTCCTATAATGTCTCCATCGGAACCATCGCGGTTCAGTAGTGCAGACATGTTACCAGTGACGGTAGATTGGAATTGACCTTTAACATCTCCACGAATAGCGAATCCATCGGGGTGGTTAAACTCTGCTGGGCGGCTCTGAGACGTTCCAAAAGATACAGCACCGTCTGCACCATTTAAAAAGAGTGCGTAAGCGTCTGTGTCTGATTCAACTCGGAAGTCAGAGTTAGCGCCACTATCGTTAATAGCCAATTCACCTATACCATAGGTAATATAGTTGTAAATAGCGGCGGTATTATCCACCTCTAGGACTGTATCTACAACACTACCTACCCAGCCATTGCCTACGATTGTGCGTCTTGCACGATTGGTTAGGTTTGAGCTGTTACCTCCCGAGGTGTAGTGCTCTGTCGATAGCCGTAAGGTGTCACCTATAGCAGCACCTAATGTACCACCGCCTACAGTAAAAGCAGCAGTGGAGACTGACCCACCCGGCAAATAGCCAACATTTACCCTATTATTACCACCATCAACAAATAGCATGTGGGTGTTAGCGTCTGATTCAACTCGGAAGTCTGAGTCAGTGCCAGTTTCATTAACTATCACACCACCTGTAACCCCGTCCACAGATAGTCGTGCCACACCACCTGTTTTCAGGTCAATTGATCTATTACCATCTGTATCAAGGTTTAACCTTCCTGCAGAATTACCTAATGAGCCAATTGCTGTAGTTCCTGATGTAGCTCCACCTATACTGATAAGTGAGCTACTAGCTAGGTCTATAGTGGAGGAACTCCTAAGAACACCTGACATAGTGCCACCAGATTTAGGCAAGGCATTACCAGCTGTAGTATTAGTAGATGTCAGTACTGAGTCACGAGCAGCTATATCAACACCATCAACAGTACCAGGTAGCGTTAAGTTACCAGAGCCATCCACAGTCAACTGTTCTTGGTTAGCTATACCTAAGTCAGTACGCCCTACTGAACCTTTACGTGCAGAGTGGGCATCAACCTTACTAGCCTTTACTTCACCATCAGCACTTAATAGGTCTGCTAAAAATCTGGCCTTGGACATTGGTTACTCTCCTTCTAGTGCTGCGTCAGATTCTATCTGACGTTCCGCTGCGGACTGAATATCGGCTGCTAAGACTACTGCTTCTTTATCTGCTGGTATAGAGGTAATAGCAGGGTCAGCTGTCATCCTAGCCACCTCTGCATCATAAATCTCATCCATAGCAATTCTGCATCGGTTGTGTACTGCGTTCTCTGCCCATTCTTGTGGGGAGGCTGCAACAAAGGCTAATGCTTTTTCTTGTGCTGTTGTAAGTGTGATCGTGATGTTCATTAGTTGTTCCTTTGTTATCCGATTAAGTAGCCATCTATATGTGAGTAAGTGCCACTGTAGAGCTGTTGTATTGTTGAGGTTATATTAGAATATGCGTAAAACTCAACATAGTCGTTTGTAGCCAATGCCATTGTCGCAGTCACTACTGTTTGACGCCAAGGGCCATCACCTTGAGCCATACTATTAGATCCTACATATATTACCCCATTCCTATATATCTTGAATTGAATATCACCTGTGGTCTGTCCACTCATGGCATTTAAGCAAAAGTGGTAGCTCCCTGTTACAGGAGCAACGAATTTATTATTCGCGTAATCAAAGTGACCTCCAACATTTAAGTTATTAGACCACCCAGTGATTTTATTATTACCAGATGTTTCAATATAATGACCACTCTTTGTTGAGTTGAAAGCAGGCTGATACGGCTTGGTTACTATGCCAGATGAGTCTATAGACATAGCGTTAATTTGATTACCACCATCGCTCTCTAGTGATTTAAACTCAAATCCACCTCGAGTTGTTGCGTTACCTCGTGACCAAAAACGTGCATTGGTTCCAGCATAGTCAGCAATGAGTCCAGATGTGCCACTTGCAGGTGCGTTAGGGATATAACTATCTATCAATAGACCGCCACTTGAGATATGAAGGGCTTCTGTAGGAGAGCTAGTACCAATACCCACGTTGCCAGATGAGTCTATTCTCATGCGTTCTGAGCCTACAGTGTGTAACTGTAAATTACCCGCCCCCCCTCGAATCCTCTCGCTATAATCCGTATCATCAGTGTCCTTGAAATCAATCCAACTATCCACACCAGCAGCAGACACCATTTCCATCATGCCGTAGGAACTGTTATACATGCCTAAATGGACACCCTTTGCTGCCTGCCCGTTCTCCGCAGCTCCTGCCACATGAAGAGCTGATTCTGGAGTACTAGTACCAATACCCAAGCTCTCAGCCGAAGCATCCCAGAATAACTTAGCGTTACCTGAGTCATCGTAGAGGCTAACGTCACCAAGTCCGTTAACTGTTAAGCTATTACCATAGAAGCCTTTTACATTCATAGCTCCTGCTGCTGTCAGGTTACTGCTTTGTGCAGAGTTATCTACTGTTAAGGCGTATGTGTTAGCACTTCTTGAAGTTTCACGCCCTGTTATGTTCAAACCCGTAGTAGCTGCTAACCATTGTAGTGACGGAGTTGTGCCTGTGTCTTCGTAGAATGATATGTCATTGTTAGTGGCTATAGACATAGCTAAGGAGCCAGCACCGAACCCTCCCGTAACATCTGTTGCAAAATCTATAGATTTACTCTGGCCTCCGCTAAGTAGTAATGACCCATTACCGCCATTAGCACTAGCATCCATACCAATAGCTACACCATATTCAGTATCATTACGGAACTGCGTATAGTGATCTGTAAACCCTGCATTACCAACCGTCAAACCATCAGCCGTTACAGTGCCGCTAATATCGACTCCTGTGGAGGTGGTGGCTAGTTTTTGTGCGCTGTCATGGTATAAATTTACTGAGCCGTTAGTATTAGCCTCTACCATCCACTCAAAAGATGGCGAACTACTAGCTAATCCAACCTTAGCCCCATTAGATTGTAAAACTAAGTCACCATCACCAATCTCAGTAATGTATGAGTTACTCCCATCATGGTAAATCTCTAAATCCCCACCAGTACCAAACTTAGCCTTGACGTTATCACCATGTAGGGTGTCGCCTGTCATAGTGCCGCCAGCTAGTGGCAGTTTAGTAGCTATACTATTAGTAACCGTAGTAGAGAAGTTAGCATCATCACCAAGAGCAGCAGCTAACTCGTTAAGAGTATCTAGAGCTGCAGGAGATGAGTCTACTAGAGCATTTACCGCATTAGTCACTAGTGTATCAGAGGCTGCCTTAGTGTAATGAGCAGCATCAGATTCTGTCTTACTATAGTGATCAGCTAATACAAAGGTCTTAAGTGAGATTACTGTAACTTCGTCATCCAAAGATAATGCTATTCCAAAGGTAATACTATTACCGTTAGTAGCAGTGTAGTCTGTGACATCGGTGAGGATGATACCGTTTACCCTGACTTCCACAAAGGTAGATACATAGCTAAGACCTGTCTTAACCGTCTGTCCTGCTGTAGCCAAGAAGGAGACCTTCTCTTGCGTCTTACGACTTAGCTTGGCACTTCTACCTAAGTAGCTCATTCCTTACTCTCCTGATGCAGCTACGACAGCTGCAGGTGTGGCATCAACAACAGCTTGAGCTTCTGCCCTCTCTGTAGTATCTGTAGTTATTAGCGGATTAGTAACTGTGCTTACTGTAGCAACTGCTTCTATATCATCAGAGTATATCGTAATCTCAACTGTAGCATCAACTGGTTCAATGGCTGTCTGAGTAATAACAGAAGCTACTACAATGTCCATCTCCTCAGTATCTTCATTCCAGACTTCTTCACCTGTAACTTGCATCTCGGTTAACTCTTCACGTCCATCAGCTACTACATACTTAGCTAGTCGGGTGACTGCTGTGTTGTATTCAGCTAGCTGCGAAGCGAATAGCTTGTCTGCTGCTGCGGTGAGGATCTCTGCGGGTACTTCAGCTAGTGTAGTGCCTCCAGTGATGCTCTTAGGGAAAGCAGCCTTAACAGCAGCTACGTGAGCAGCTTGAGTTCCATCAGCAATCATGTCTAGTTGGTCGCCTGTGGAAGCGTACCCATCTGGGCCAGTGCGTAGGGCTACATAGTCAGGAGCTATTACGTCAGCACCCTCAGGGGTGTTACCTTCGTTGATCCAGTCTAATAGCTCTTGGTAGTCTCTGTTAGCTGGGTCGTTGGGTACTGACATGTTGCCGTTGATTAGGTAGCCACCATTCTCATGTAGTTTTACTGTCTCAATAGTCATGTTATAGCTCCGCACTAAATGCTAGGTAACCTGTTGTGCCGTTCCTTACAGCAAGGATTGCACCCTTGTTTACAATTGCGTTGCCTTGATGGGTGCAGGTAAGGTACGACGATGCCGCCCCCAGAACGCTCCCGCTAAAATTTGTAATTAGCAGGTCATATATAGTTCTATCTGTAGCTATGAGACTACTAAAGGATAGACTTGGTGTTGTTCTCATCTGCACAGGGTTAACGAAAGTAAATCTAGATGTTGTGATGTGGGTTGACACTCCACTAGCTATGCCCACATAAGCTGCCCCACCGAATCGCTGATAATACCTTTGACACAACGCCAACTCTTCACCATAGCTGCGGTGTTCAAAGTCAGTGGCGGTTGAGCCTAGTTCTAGTTGGAGCATCGTATAGTAGATGTTCGCCCCACTCATATTCACAGCGGCAGATCCAATTGTCAGATCCGCAAAAGTGTTAGATCCAGCAGTAGAGGGGCAGGTAAACGTATGTGTCTTCCTTACCCAGCTCGTTGTTACATCTTCAGTAGAGAGGCTTACCCCCACCCCACCTATATAGAAAGCACTATTATCAAGTATCAGAGATTTGTCTGCCTTCACGTAATAGCTCAAGGTCAGAACCTTACCCAGATGAGGTAGAATGTCACTTATTTCAACTCTGTAATTTAATCGGTGCTGCCCCAGATCACTCTGTACGGGATAGGTTCTTTTGAGGACACTGACGGTGCTGCCATCCACCAATTGTGAAGAAAGTATAGCTTCATTTACTAGGGGATAAGTGTTGGACGTAGCACCGTTATAACTTGATCTCCAGCGGTCTGCCGTGTGGTATCCATAGGCCATGCCTGTAGCACTTGTACCCCGTTGAGTTACAGCCATTGCACCATTAATGATAAGGTTCTTACGGCCTGCATTAATACTATCTCTTACATCCTGAACACTGTCAGCCCTTAGTACAGCTTCACCAGCTATGCCGCTAGGCTTGTCCAGTTCTGCTAACTTCTCCCTGATGTTGATCGAGGGTTTGCTTATGTTTACTGTCATGGTTATTCCTCGACTACTAGGTTATTGGAAGCTGAGATAGTTGAACCAACGGCTGATGTGGTGTTGTCTACTCTGCGTAATCCTTGGAATACTGAGCGACCTGATGATGTGCCTACGTGGAGTAAGTTGGTTGTATCATCGTGAGCCAGAGCTTTGACAGCATCGGATGTGCCGTAGAGAGTTGCTTGTGCATTCTCTTGGAACAAAGGCTTCTCTGCTTCGTAGATGTCTTTGATCTGCTGGGCTGATGGGGCTGTTGCTGAGATACGGAAGAGGGCTGCACTGGAGTTGCCAAGGTGGTGAGATGCCTCGTACCCGACCACTACACTTGCGCCAACATTTGTAATAGAATTTGCCATAGGGCCAGTAGTACGTAAGATACCGTTAACATAGAAATAAACAACGCCAGACCTTCGGGCTACAGTAAGAAACTGCCAAGTTGAGCGTGTTAAAGGACTAGTAAAGACCGATGTATTATTAGTATAAAAATAGTAGTTGTTAGCACTACTATCAATCCGTAAGCTCCACGCATTTGTTGCTGTGTTTGTAGATAGAACCCTGCTAAGAATAGATGCGTAGGTTGACACATTCGATCCCACCTTTATCCAACCCATAATACTAAAATCACCAGTTCCGAAGTCTAGGTCACTGATGTAAGGCTGTACCAGAAAGTTACTCGTAGAGAATCCTGAGTAACCCACAAGGTCTGCACCAGTTGCTACTGGAGTCTTGGTGATTGTTCCGTGTACAGCTAGGCCGTTGGCGTTTACTGAGCGGTCATTGTCTGCTTCCTTGACTGAGATAGTATATGCAACAGTTGAGCCAGCAACAGGGCTACCATAGAAGTAAACTCCTGAAAGGCTCCCAGTTTGCACAAAGGTTAGGCTTCTAAGGGCTGTTGTTCCCTGCCCTGCAAATACGGATACATTAGAAGCTACATCGACTAGGCGTGTGTCATTATCTGCGGTAAACGCTGTGTCACACTGAATATCAATATTATATGCCTGACCTATAACACCATTAAAATTCACCCGTATATAGCCTGATGATGTACCAGAGTCTGAGTCTTCCGTTAGAGTAAATGTCAGGTCTCCACTGGTATATGTGTATGAAGCTAGCCTTGCTGCGCCAGCGAGTTGTGCATTACCACCCAACTCAGTACCTAAGTTCGTACTATCAGTATCACTCAATGCTGCGAGTTTGATGTCACCGACCATGTAGCCTGTGTTGTAGTCTGAGGTGATGTAGGCTACTGAGCTATCAGGTGCGCTAGGATGGTTAGTTCCAGAGAACTTGTCTACATTAAGCAGGGTTAGCTTGTTGTTAAAGGCAAATGCCGTGTCGTGTATAGAAGCAACGATGTCATTACTTGAATCAGACAGGCTTGGGTTGGTGTTCAGAGCAGGTTTATTACCTGTGACTCCCCTAGCATCATAGCTAGTACCACCCACCAAAGTTGAAGCATATACACCTGAAGTGTCAGCAGAAGGAATGTCGATATACACCTTACGCCAGTACGTCTGTCCTGAGCCAGATTGTTGAGTTGCATAACTAATTTGGTTGCCCTTAAAAGAGATAGCCTTGGCCTTCTTATAAGTCTGAGTATGAGTTATATCAACCACGCTCCCATCATCCTTAATCACACTCACGCCACCATTGGTAGCCACTGCAATCGTTGGAATCGGTAGGCCAGTTGCGGAGTCTATAGGAGCATTGGGTAGCACTGTCATTGCTATGTCGTTGACTGCGTTACTAATAATATCTAGTGAAGGATTACCTAATGCTGTGCCTGCGGAGAAGGTGTGGCCTGACGTATTTCGTAAGGATAAAGGAGCCGTATCCACCCCTCCGTACAATCCATTGGTTAAGTGAGCTTGGCTTCTATCCAAAATAAAGTCTATGTCCACCAAACCCTGACTGTTTGGGGCTGTGCCAACTAACAACCTTGCGTTAAGCATTCCTGTGGAAGTATTACTTGTGCCTACTATCAATGAGTAGTTCCACCCACCTATTTGCGTAAACACCATCCACATAGGCATACTAGGATCATCACCATCGTAGATAGTAACCTTGTTAGACTCTGCAACAATCACCGCAACCGCTGGGAACTCTTTACGAGAACCACGAGTTGATGTATTCAATGTTTCGTTGTACCAAGATGTGCCTTGTGTACGCTTGCGCCATGCTCCACCATCTGAGTCTTTGCTAGTGTCGTAAACAAATACGTCTACTGCTGTGACTGATTTGGATTGGGCAATAGCAGTGAGGTCTACGTTGGTGAAGTCTACTGCATCTGTTGTTGCAACACCTTGGTTTAAAGCTTTAACAGCAGTAATGTTAGTTAGCTCACTATCCATTAATGCACCAGAGGAGGTTACATTAGCTGTGTCAGTTACATCTGCTGAGGCTTCAACGTTATCTAGCTTAGATCCATCTACAGATACATCACGCCCATCAAAGGTACTGTTAGTGGTAATGGCACCTGTCATAGCTCCACCGGTAAGTGGTAGCTTTAGAGCAATGTTGTCTGTGACTGTAGTGGAGAATGCTGCATCATCACCTAACGCTGCTGCAAGTTCATTTAGTGTATTGAGGGCATCTGGGGATGAGTCAACTAGGCTGCTCACTGCAGTAGATATTTCTGCAGCCAGGCCAGTTACCTTACTGTGGTCAACATCAGAGATCTTAACGTTTGATATTGCACCATCTTTAACTTGTTCTGTATCTACATCATCAAAACCACTGACGTTACCTATGTAAGCCATCTTGTTCCCCTTAAGCGATTTCTAGGATACTTGCGAACACTTCAAGGTCACCTGCAGTTGATGCAGTTAATCCAATAATATCACCAGCTTCTAGGTTCATTGGTTTGTCTAGTAGTAGCGTAGCATCTGCCGGTACTGGTACAGTCTTAGCTACATGACGGTATGTTGTGCCACCATCTACGGTGATCTCAACTGTTACATCAGCATCATCAACACCATCAATGTTAGAGATGTATAGTGCGTGAATAACAGCCTGTGTGTTTGCTGGGCAGGTGTATAGGGTAGTACGTGAGGTACCAATTGCCATGCCTGCGTTCTTAAATGTATTCGCCATTTGGTTAGCCTCCTAGAGCTATAGCCATTGCTACGGAAGCACCAATGGGATCATGTACTGTGCTTTCAGCGGCTGTACTCTCTGTAAGGAGATCTGTTATTAAGCCAGCTGTAATTCGTATTTGAACATGTGACCCAGTTATCCAAGATAACGCTGTGGTGCTCTCATGTCCTCGTACTATAGTGCATGTAGTGCCAGATACGGCAGTACACTTAACAATTTCAGTAACTGAGTTAAGGTTATCTGACAGCGTTAAGTACATCACATCTCCCCCACCTAGTGTAGGAAAGGTAGAAGTGCTTGCAACAGAAAGAGTAGTAACTGTACTATTTATAGCTGCAGCTAGGGTAGACCTAGCATTGTTACTGTACTTAATCGCCATCATGTTCCCCTTAAGAGATTGTTACATCCCATACGATAGTAACAGTATCGTCTGCACCCTTGTTAACTACTGGGAACACTGTACGTGCAAGCATCGTACCACCAGATGAGGCAGAGAATAAGCCTGCTTCAGTTAACGCACCGGTACCATCACCTGGTGACCATGTACATGAGTAGGATACTACTGCGTTTGTAACAGTGCCACCAGAGGTTGCAAGTGCATTACGATCTAACTCAGATCCTAAAGCTGCGTCCGCTGCTACCGCTGCTGCAGTGCCAGTACCAACACCCATATGGGTAAGAGGTGTAACCGTACCACCTTGTAAATTAGCAGCAACTAACTCTTTACCAGAGGTTACTACTAGGTTTCTAATGTCACGCACAACTTCGCCGTTCAAGGAGACAGTCAGCGCACCAGTTAGAGATAGCTTATCGTTAAGCATTGATCTTCTCCTTTACCCGAAGGTGCTTTCATTAAATGGAATGTTATTAAATAACATTAAGTTGCCTGGGACATATGATACATTAAATGCATCAGATACTATAGCAACATCAGTTGCCTCTTTAGAGGACTGAATACTTAGTAAGTCACTAATAACAGTGACGTTACCCTTGTGTAGTGTGGCTTGATCCATGAAGCCAAACGCATCATCCACCGCCACAGCATCCGTGAAGAATTTGTGCATGGTCTTTGCGACTTGATCTACTGTCACAGCAGAATCTATGATTTTACTAATAATACTCTTTTTAAGCAGTGTAAGCACACTGGTTGCATCAGATTTATTCAGAGTATTGGATAGAGCTACTTGATCTGCCAATTCGCCTGTTGCATCTGATAGAGGTTTTATTAGGATACTGCGCACAGTCTCTGTAACTAATGGAGCATCCACAAGTACATGTATCATCACTTTTCTAAGAGAGTCTGCAAACATCACAGTATCACTAAGCGCCTTGTCAGTATTGATATGGTTCAACATATCAACTGTAGACATAGTGTCTGCTTTAAGGATGCTAAGGGCTAATGTAGTATGATCTACAGTGCCTACAATATTATGTTTAGTACCATTATAGAACTTATCAATACCTGCAAAGTCGTCTAAGGCAACGTAGTCTTGGAAGTGTCTAACGTAGCTAGCAACAAGGTCAAATGTATCAGAGGAGGCAACTGAATCGTTGAATGCCTTAATAGTTGTGACATCAAACACATCACTAAGGAATGTATTATCTGCAAAGACCTTATGGAGGGCTAGACGGAAGATGTCAGTCACTACAGAGCCGTCTAAGAGGGGTTTGCGTATATCGAGCACACTGGCCTCGATTACACCTATAACCTCTCCTACGGCCTTATTTAGGGCTAGTGCGTACGTATCTGGAGCGCTTAAGCTCTCATGCTTAGCTAAAGAGATGTGTGCGAAGTAATCCTCACTAACTGAGGCTAAATCGTGAAGGATTCGGTTCTTTGTATCAGGATCCAAGAAAACATTAGTCATCTCTGGATCTGAATAGGTGAGTGTACCGACCTCAAGTTTCACGTAGGCAAGGTTAGCTACTTCAAGCTGTTGATATACTAGAGCAGCTACCTCAAGATTGACTCGCTCTAGTAAGCCTATCTTAATAGCCATTAGTAGTCCTCGCGCACCTCAAACTTCAACTCATCGAATACGGTCTGCACCTTACCATCTATGTAGGTCAGCTCAATCTCACCTGTAAAGATGCCCGCTGTATCTAACGAGGCCGTAGGCCACTGCATGAATACCTTACCTGATGTGTACGGAGCAATTCGGTACATCGAGATTGAGACCTTAACCGTAGCACCACCTAGTGGGCGTACTTTAAGTACTACGGTGGCTACGTTAGTCAGATCGACAGCAATGTTATCGGTACCATCTGTTAGAGTTAAATTAAGCTCAGGAGACGTGTCATTGCGGACTAACTTAAGCGTGTGACTATAGCTGTGTGATACAGCCTCTGAGTTAGTGCCTGTAGATATTAACGCCATTACGCGAAACCTCGTTCTCTTAATTTATCAACACTATTAAACATTTGTGCCTTGTAGCCAAACTTCCGTGCTTTACCCAACTCAACTTCATACTGGGTCTGGTACTTAGATGCGGCGCCACCTTCGGACATGTTGACTGATCCATGGGCTAAATAAGCCACATAGTTGGTCAGTACCTCCATTATACCATCACTGATAGCAATTTCGTCTGTAACATCTGTGATCTCGCTGAAATCCTTCAGGTAAATCACAGAGATAGAAGTGACCTTGTTATTAGGATCATCCCGGTGGCCTACAAAGGAAATCTTGTTGTAGCTGGATGTGAATACACTACGTGGGTCACCCTCTACATCAAGAGGTAGCTCTGTACCATCTTGGTCGTAGACAGCAGTAACACGTAGTATTAACGGGTCAGTTATCTCGTAAGTGTACACACCTGTTGTAACTGCGAAGGCTGCTTCTTGCTCTAAGATATTTAACTCAGAGTTGACCTTCTTCAGTCCTCGATTAACATACGAAAAGATTTTGTCTAGATTGGCCTGCACGGTGATGTCACTAACAGCTAAGTCAGACAGCTCACCAAAGCGTAGGTAATCTAATAGTCGAGAGACCTTCATTAGTGCACCTTATAAATATTGAATAGATTCAAATTATACATAACTACCTGCTTAATGCAATTCATTACGGCTCAAGCACCGTTATACGCGCTGCTAGGCTGGTCATCGTATCTGACCCTACTTGCACCTCTGTAGCTGTTAGTGTGCCGGCAACTGTAGCACCTGCTGCACTAGTGCTGAGCTTAGTAACGTTGCTGTAGTTCAAGGAGGTGACAGTTGGAGTTAATGCTACTCCGGTTAGTCCACCACATACCAATGCCCAAGAGCCTGGAGCCACTAAGTAAGCACCACTATCCTGGTCAGCAGTAAATGCAATACCGGGTGTATTTGCAGCACCTGAGCTGAACTTACCTGTACCTACCGTATCACGTACAGTAGCGTAGTCGCCTATTAAGGTCTGAACCTGGGTAACCAAAGCAGGTACCATGCCCTGTGTTGGAATTACGGAGTAAGTAGCAGTCGCTGCAGTTGCACTAGTGTACGCAGAGTTTAGCGTAAGCTGAGTGTCTGTAGCAATGCTTAGCACCTCATAAAGGTTCTTATCAGGCCCATAAAAGATATGCCCTGTCTTAACAGTAGATAGGAAGCTAGTTCCAACACCTGTTACTGTTGCTGAGTTATTGGTAACTGATACTGTGCCTACGCTATACCAAGCCATGGTGTTTACTTCCTATATTAATCAATAATTTTATGCGTGTAAATGTAGCATATATTAAGTATCTATGTAATTTCCATCTCGGAATAATCTTGCTAAGTCTATTCGGTTACTTCTTCTACATAGAAATACGTGCCTACTTCTAAGTGTTTCATACGGACTACTTCCAGAGTACTCACTGTAATTTCTAACAGAGAGTACAACTCCAGATGTGCTAACTAACATAGTATACGCACTTGACTCACTAGCGTTGTCTGGAGAAAAGCCAAAGTCTTCTGTGGCTACTTGTGGCCGCATAGCTACAATGTATTCTTTAAAAGTATCAAACCCTGTGGGAGGCGTATTTCTGTATTCTTCATACGGTTCCATTACAGATAATACAAAAGATCTACTTGGTTTCCACGTAGGTTGCTCGTCTGTAAATAATTGGTTAGCTAGAAAATATGATTTTCCTGTACTTAAAACAAATAGTCTGTGGGCAGATACAGTAGGTATTCCAAGCATATCCTTACATACGTTGTTTGGTACACAGGTTCTTATACACTCTAAATTAAACACTTCATGTATATAAGATTCTGTAACTGAAGAATAGTCCTCTATTACCTCATTTGGAAAAAATGCCTTAAGGTAATTAAAGGCTTCAATGCCTCTTTCAGAAGTAACACCGTAGTTTTGGGCAGACTGTCCTGTATTACTTATCATCAAGTCACTCATAGCCAGTTTCCTGCTTTTAAATGAGTGATAAGTTCTTCCTCAATGTTTAAGTCATCTGCAACAAATATAGTAGATGTCACTGTAGTTTTGGTCTTAGTGTTATCGTCTTTCATAACAGATTTAGACACTTTGTATAAAACTAATGTTCCATCACTTACAACATCTTCTTTTATTACCTTAAATGGTTTAATCATAGTAGCTCGCATCGCCAATTATAACAGTGTTATTGAATGTATTTATTGTCTCATTACTATAAGGCCAGCTACCACCGGAGGCTGAGCTACCCCCTGTTCCAATACCAATTGCATAAGAGTCTGTATTGTACGTCCAATGGCACCCCCAATCGGATACACACCAAGTTGACTTCAACGAGCCTGAGCTCCATTGTATAACGTTCCTATAGAACGCCCAATAGTAACTATCATATTCGTACTCTCTCAGTAAACCAATACAGTTGCCCTTTACACTTATACCATCACAGACACTATCGGTCGTAGATACATGGATTTCCCTTTCTGCCTGAGCATTAGATGAGAAAAAGAATAGGGGCTTTGTGGGCAGACTAGTGCTGTATGAAGATGTATTGTCAGGTACAAAGGAGGCACTATAAGTGGCAACTGCTGTACTGCAACTCTCAGAGCTAAGGCCCGAGGAAGAGTAACTACTACTCGGTTGGCTAGGTTGTGATAAGGTAACAAGCCCCGTCACCAGTAAGGGGGTTGCCCGGCTATCAAAGGTGACTTGGTTACTATTATTGAAGACCTGTACGCCGTATGTGTCCCCTGAAGATGTTACAGCAGCCGTTGCAAAGATATAGATCTCAGGATTAACGCCATTAGTTAGCACCTCAACATCCCACACTCCAGATGACACACTTCTAACCGCAGTTATAGCACAGCTGTTACCGGAGGGTACATGAAAGAATGGTACAGGTGTCTCGCTAAGATTGAACCTATAGCGCATCAATTTAACCCCACCAAATATACCACTTGAATTCCTGTCAGTGTAGTCTGGTGATGTCTTCTTCTGCTTAAAGTGCAGGTTCTTAAATTCAGATGATATTAAGACCTGGCCAGCTGCATTAGTAGCCTCTAATCCGTAACTCATCGCATTAACACTAGGATGTACATAGATTCTGATCCCCCACTTATACTAATTGTTGTATTTCCGTTACTAAGGGTAGCTGTGTGTGAGGTAGCCTTCCTTGTGGAGTAAGGCGGGTCAATGAAAAACATGCCTACTTTGACCTCCTTGCCTGATAGTGAACTAAAGGTTCGTGTGTCAGAGGATCCAGCACCAACTGAATAAAAGTCTACTTGGTTCCATGTAACAGAGCTGGAGTCGTACTCTATGCTTGAGTCCGCTCCCCACATTCTAAATCCATAACTCATATAGTGTACCTTAGCTTAGGTTGCCAATCTTAACTCTAAGAACGCCGCCGTTGTACACCCGGATAGAATCGTTATTGATCTCAATCCTCTCATTTCCTGTACCTGTGGTTATCTGGTTTGCATATAGCGACCCTGTAGTGATCTTGCCTCCATTGATAGTTGTGGTACTAGGGGAGTAAATGTTTGTCGTGACAACACCTAGCGCATTTGATGCTGTGAGCTCTGCCCCAGTCTTAGCAGCATTCGCCTTACTAGTGGCGTCACCTGAAGCTGTTGCTTCTGCACCAGACTGGGCAGCTGCTATGGAAGTAGCAACAGGACTACCTACGGTCAGCATGCCTGATATATTGGCAGACTTCATGTATGTGTCACTCATCCAAGTACCTGGAGGGAGCCAAGTACCACCTGCTGTAGCACACGCTGCTTGTGTCACTCCACCGGACTCTACACCAGCAGAGGAAACACACACTCCTCCGCCTGTAACACCACCATCTGTTATGACACGAAATGGGACTGTAGTTGAAACAGTACCATCACTTTGTACCCCACCCACTCTGAGTGAGTCAGCAGCTACAGTAAATTCACTAAACCCAGAGTCTGTAACATCATTATTAGCAGTAGAGGTTAATCCAAAACCTGCAATATGTCCTGCTGCGTTAATCTTAACTGAGTACTTAGAGTTTACTGTGGTAATCTCTGCCGAGAACTTGGTAGCTACTGCCCAGGAACTACCGCTGTATTGATACACCTCACCAGGTATGTATGTTGCATCATTGGTACCAGTCATAGGGATCCAGAGATCGTCTACTACTGCACCTGACGGAAGAGTATGGGACACATTACTAAATATACTACGCTTACCATCTGCTAAGTCTGCTAAGGCAAGAGTGTTTGCATTGTTACCGATCTTTACCCAGGCGGTACCGTTGTACTTGTATGTGTTGGATACATCAATCGTTACACCTGAGCTACCCGTCTCAGTAGTCTTTTCGATGAACAGGTCATTTGTATCCATACCGGTTAAGGCGGCACGTTGTGCAGGAGTACCAGAGTTAACCACTACAAGTGCATCTGTCTCACTTGTAACGTACTGCACAATAGAACTGGTGCCATCAACAGTAGCACTATGTAAGTTAATAGAAGTAGTACCATCAACTACATTAGAGATACTTGTTTCCATTGTTTGCTGAACCGTAGCAATACTATTTGCTAGCTGTTGTTGTACAGCTATAGTGTATTTACCCTGACCATCCATAATGGACTCTACGGAGGCCATCCGTACACCATATTCGGTAGCTACTGCAGAGCCTGCAGCATTAGTTATATTGCCGGTGGTTGGATCAACTACTACACCTGCATAGCTGAGCTTAGTTGTATTCTCTGCTCCTGCAAGCATAGCCTGTAACGCTATTTGACCAGCTTCATCTAAGTAATCACTTATCTTATTTTCTAAGGATACATTACTAGACTTAGCAAAATCAGCCAGGCCAAGTGTGTCACTGTTGTAGAGGGCAACACTTAACTTCTGTGCTAACTGGCTATTGACTGATCCAGTTAGATTACTGATGTCTCCGTCAATACCGCTACTATCAAACACTAGATCCCCAGTATCTAATCTGTACGCTAAATACTCTCGTGCAGCGTCCGCTACTGCTTTATCAGCTGCATAGCTAACTGCCGTAGCATCTAAATTAACCTGCATCGCGGCTAGTGTAGCGATGGTGGATAGCGCTTGGTGTCTTGCAGAGAACGCAGTGCCCTCCACTACAACGTTTGGATCGGCGTTTGCCCACAGTTGTGCGAGATCCCTATAGTTCTCGGCTACAATAGCCTGTATAGCTGCAGCACTACTTGAGGCTGCTGCGCCTGTTACACTTGCACCGACAGTTGCAGCATGAGTTGTAGCTAGGTTTGCAGATGATTCTGCAATAGCTACCTTATTCTGTACCTCAACAGCTGCAGTAGCTGCGAGGTTTGCTTCAGTTGCTGCTAATGCTGCGTATTCTGCTGCTGTAGTCATGTTCTGTCTCTACACAATATATGAATCGTAGTATGAGGAAATGTCATCGTCATCGTCGTCCCATATTACAGAGTTATCACTGCCAAGGGAAGACTGCACCTCCTGGCTAGGTCTCCACGAGTTAAGTGAGCCAAGCATTGAGATGGTATCAATGAAGTCATCGTGCTTGCTCTTAAAGCCTGCAGCTGACGCTAATGATAGCTCATCTATTGCTTCTACAATGATTGGATCGTGCTTCATCTCCTCAGGGAACCAGATCTTCTTCATCTTGAACCAAGGTAACACAATGTTGAATCGCTGCATCTTGTTAGTAGACGGACGTATCCCAGGTCTATTACTGTTGCCCTCAGAGGCTAGTGTGAAGTAGTTGTTACGGTTGGTCATCTCACGTTGGATCCATTGGATAAATCCTCCCTGCTGGCCAGTCACTTCCACCCCAACCTGCTGTGGTTTGTACATCTGAGCCAAACGGAATAGATCATCAATGTTTTGATCCATAAGCTGACGCTTACAGATACCATCGACCCATAACCAGTCACCGTTACTGTTGAGGGCCCACACCGATATAACACTATAGTCAGCACTACTTTTCTCGCTCGTAGCAAAGTCAGTAGTTATATAGAAATTATAAGCACCTTTGTTCTTAAGAAGTCCCTTACGCTCGTACCAAATGATGTCTCCGTTCTGCACCAGTCTGTCTTCGTCAGACATGATGCGCAACATGAGCTCCTGGTTGAAGGAAGCGATCTGACCGGTCTTCACTGCACGGTTGTACTGCTCTTCTATGTACTCGTAGGTGAATCGGTCATCCCAAGCACCTCTGAAGTCCTCCCTACTACATGGGAACTTCTCACATACCGGGAATACGTTCACACTCCAGGCACCAGACTCAACAGCCTTATACAATGGATCCTTAGAGTTAAATGGAGTACCTGACCAGATAATCCTGCGACGCATTGGATGTAGAGCGTAGTTGATGGCCTTATAAACAGTATCTTCAATGGATTTAATAACCGTTGGAGACCGTGCATCCTCATCCGACACCAAGTCATCCAATATAGCTAAGGTAGGTCTCTTACCCATCTCCTTACTACCACGAACACCCGTACTTGCACCGTAACCTTTTACGATAAACGTCTTACCTTCTGAATTCCGGAATTCCCAACGAATATCCGTGAACTTAGTAAAGGGAACATAAATTTTAAGAAAATCACTATTCTCATAACGATACTCCAAATTCTTCCGCATGTTTTTAACGCCGTTCTCTATACTGTCAGAAACATATAACGCTAAATCAACATCAAACTCTGGGAATCCACCATAAGTTGCAATATATAAGAATAAATACTCACCCATTAGTGTTGTTTTAGCAGATCCACGGAATAACATATTTAATATGTCGGCATCACCCGTCGCAATCTGATCTAACATTTTATAATGAAGGACTGGAGTTTTATTCTCCTCACCTTCTGCTCCATTAACTAGTTTAATAAAGTTAACGAACTCTAAAGCAAAACTACTCGGAACATAATAAGGATCTGTGTCGAAACTAACATTATTAACTAACTCTTCGACTGATTGTGGTGCAGTATTTAATGACATAGATTTTCCTGCGTAAAAATAAAAACATTATGAGCTGTTTCCATCTTTTTTAATAAAAAAATAAATTCGTCTTCACTTGTGCATTTAATAATTTTCTTAGATTCTGTATATTCAATTAAAACTATTAGATCCATAAAACAAAGGGAAAAGTTTTTAATTGTACAAAAATCGTACACCTCTCCATTAATCGAGAAGCTTTCCTCATGTAAATTAGTTAAAAAGTCCAGCAAACTTTTCCCAACCACTTTTAGGCTGCACATCCTTCACCACCGTAGGCGGATTTTGTGTGCGGTCATTGATATTATCAGTAACAAATTGCATCTGACTTGCTTGGAGATCTGTCATGGGAGGGACGTTAGGACGAGCTGTATTATTGATATCAGCATACTGATTGTCACGCTGACGGATAAGCCCCTCTTCCTGCTCATGTGAGATGCCAGGGAAGTTGAACACACTATGTGACCCTTCATGGCGCAACACCTCAGAGAGAGGCATCTGGGGCTGCTCAATAGCATTACCGGACACGAACACCCTACCACCAGAATGACCACCCCAAACATCAGTCTCAGACCCACCTAAAGGCAAGTAATCATTCTCTGTTCCAAAGGGTACATCCAGGTTACCAGACTTGATATTTTCAAGACCAGCCTTGCTCCAATCGTCCATACTATAGTCATCAGTTTCAAACTGAAGAGTATCCAACATTTTACCCTTCTGAGCAGTATTCACGTCCTGTAACTGCTGAAACACCTCTGGGTCACCCTTCTGAATCATCTGCACATTGGCAGCATATTCTTCATAGGGCATTAATCCATCAGTATACTGGCTAAACAAATCAGTCAATACACCCTGTAACCCAGAGATTCCGGCCATTACTCTACCACCTCACCTTCTATAATTTGACTATGAGCGACTTCTTTCGCATTCATCATCCCCGACTTTATCATATCCCGCTGGCTCGCGGCTAGAGCCATAGTAGCCTGACGCAGATCATTGATGGTTTTATCTTCTTTTAAACCAACATCTAACTCAATCTTAGTAACCTCAGGTCTCTTAAGATGGGTCAGGAGACTATTCGCAGCATCACTCCGAACCTTCTCACTATTGGCATGAACCATCAACTCAGCTTGCACATTAAGCGCCTTCTGGAACACATCAGCATTCAGGATATGGGACGGTATAAGCGTCTGCTCATAGATCTTATTAACTAGCTGGTTCTTGTTGTAGGCAGACGCATACGCACTAACCCTATGGTCATCGACACCATCATTCAGGAGTCTCTGGTACCGCTCAGGGAACGTCTTCACATATGATTCTAGATTGGTTGAGCCAAGCATCTTATGACTCACATACTTCACAGCAGAGACATAATCCTCCACCTTGTACCGGCCTTGCGCCAGCACACTTGCATACCCTATCAGGTTCTCACGGAACTCTACTCTCGTAGATTGCTCCTGAAGCAGACCATTGATACTACCCATAAGCTCATCGCTTATACGGCCCTTCATAGCCTTAGGCAGAGTAGCTTTAAACTCCTCCTTAGACAGATATACCTCTTTAACTTCTGTATTTGGATCCATAGATAACACCATATAATTTATAATACAGTTATAGTCTAATAGATAAGTACCAAATAAGCTACTCGTAGTCGTAAGGCTTTCGCTACGCTTCGCCTTACTCCTACTCGCTTCTTATAAGGTACTTGAACAAAGCCTTAAGCTAAGAGAAGGATCACCTCCTGAAGAACTACCTTAACAGTAGTAGTGTAACTATATAGTACTTACCTACTACCACTAATACAAGCTAAATACACACATACTATATAACAGTAACAGCTAATACAGGTATTTAGAAGAAAATTATTATTAGGTATGGGTACAGTACTAATAGCCCACAGCAACAACTAACAGAACACCCCCCCTCATTAATCTGACCTTAACGTCCCTTAACCATATGGTACTGGCAATCATGCCACATCCTAGGAGCATCACCATGTTAAAGTTTATCTCATCCACAGTTGGCAGCACCACTCATACTATCACCTCTGTACTAGAGCTAGTAGATATCAACCTATACGTAGCCATCGAAGAGTCTACCCATGACGCAGTCGTAGACATCGCTAAGCTATCCTCATCACCAGAGGAACGTGCATCACTACGAAGCCTTATAGCAAGTAGACGTGCATAATTCTAATCCTACCTTCGGGTAGGGTTTTTTTATAGACACTCTAACACTAGACACCTACACACTCCCACGATAGTTACGTTGCCTGTTAAATCTAATATCCTTTCCATATGGTGTTGGCACAATCCGTGTCTTATACCATTAAGGAAGTAATTGTTATGATCAAATCTAAAGCAGTATCTAAGAAAGCTCCAGTAATCAAAGCTAATCCAGCACCTGGTGTATTCATTTACGATAGTGAAGGTAATAAGTGTGGAATTATTAATCTACACGTAGCAGCTAAAGAGTCATGGGATACCATTGACGGTGAGTACTTTGCTAAGTATGAAGCTAAGCTGGGATATGACGTCCGTGAGAAGGGAACCATAGTGTTTCGTATGAATAACGCGGGTCGTAAGATCACATTAGGCTGGTTGAACGGTTCTGAGGAAGGTAAGAGCATGTTCATTCAGAAGTTAGGTAAGGAAGATTTGTTCTTTAACCGAGCATTGTCTGCAGACGACATCAACGCAGATTAATAGGAACAGGGACTGGGCGTAAGCTTGGTCTCTTGTTTTTTATATATAAGCCAAATTAGGGGCAAGTTATGAGACGTAAAATAGAACGTAGTACTAAAGTCAAGGGTAGTAATAACACTATATTGATGGTGTTGTTTCTTACATGTATGACTATTATGATAACTGCAGGTATCGCAGCTATTGTGATATTAGCAGATACAGGGATTAAGTCTTTTGTATCTTATCAAGATCAGTATGACATTCAGAATGAGTGTATTGCTGACCTAGTGTCTAATGGGATACCTCGTAAAGATATAACCAGGACTGAGAACGGATGTGCGTTCAACATTGGAGAATGATATGTTTGTATTTGAACCAGTAACGATGGACGGTGAGTTAGCTGAAGAGCGATTTCACGAACAAGAGTGGGATAAAGAGGAATATGATCGTATATTCAAGTTTGTATCTCCATTTAAGATGCTGAAGGGCAAGACTACTGCCTTAGAGCTCGAAAATGACCGCTAGTGAAGAAGTTAGAGTCTACCTATACCAAGTGTAGGGGTAGGCTTTATTCTTCTTGTAAGATAGTTAAGATAGTTACAGGAGCATGTTATGGAAGAGCATCATTTCACAGTTAAGGGGTTCCAGTTTAAGTATGTGAACCAGGGACTACTATTTTATTCAAACGATGATTGGCGGTTAGACGGAGAGTACGACACTCTAGAGCTAGCTAAAGCAGGTGCTGAAGAGATTGTAGGAGATTACTATGATATGCAGGCACATTTGTGAGTGTAAGAAGCTTGTAGTTAAGATAAACCTGTTGAAGCCAGTGGAAGTGGCTGAGATCAGCGGGTTTATGAGGGATACGACTGGAGTGTGTACTCAGCAGGCCAAGGATTACTGGGCTATGCGGACAATCCAGATCAATTGGGGTACTTCGTCCGAGGTGCTAACCATACACCGTGATGCATTGTCAGATGTATTACAACACGTTACAGAAGACGTGCCTTTCTAGGGAACTACCATGAACCAACAAAAGCTTATAGAGACTACGTACTCTAGACGGGGTCTTATGGCCTCGTTAAAAGATGATGTGTGTTTAGAAGATATAACAGACCTTATATATTCTATAGAAACCTACCTAAATCAGCAGTATTCCTATGACAGCAAGAATGTTCGTGTAAGCGAAATAAGAGTTGAGTCATTGGACATTGCGTATCAGCTGGCAGCTAGTGTAATGCGCTGTAATGGTGTTATTACTCCTATCCAGGGGATATGTAGCTCATTGGCGCCGTTACTCAACGATAAGTTGTTAGACGGTGTGCGTACAGCTGCTGAAATCATCGCAGTGTGTGAAGGTAAGCTGTATGACCTGCTAGCACATGACTATGAGGAGAATCCTACCGGTACGTTAGCTATTGAGCCAAAGATCAAGGCCAGTTTAGACGTGTTGAGTAGGATTGAGGAGTTTATGTATGTGCCACCAATGGTACTGACTCCGAAGCCATGGAGATCTAACACGGGGGGTGGTCACTACACTCAAGAAGAGAGCTGTATTTTAGGTAACCATAACCATCACAAGGGTGCTCAAGCATTGGACTGTTTGAATATCCTGCAAGAGATTGAGTGGGAGCTTGACCCAGATATCATGCACCTTAGGGAGAAGCCCAATAAGGTATTGAATACCCCAGAAAAGATCATGCAATTCAAGGTTATGAGGATTACAAGTTCTAGAGTATATAAAGAATATAGCAGTATTCCCTTCTACTTCATGTGGAAGTTTGATAAGCGAGGAAGGATGTACTCTTCAGGTTATCACATTAATTTCCAGAGCACTGATTATAAGAAGGCTCTATTATCCTTTACAAAACAAGAGGTTATAACACTATGATCAAAATTATAATTGCAGGTGGTCGTGACTATATCAACCTAGACAATATGGAGGAGGTGTTCCTAGCCAACTTTAGTAAGTATACGAATGATGAGGTAGCTATTGTGTCAGGTATGGCACAAGGAGCAGACATCACAGGCGTAGCGTTAGCCAATCAGTATAACTTAGTTATACACCAGTACCCTGCATTATGGCATGTGTACGGTAGGTCAGCGGGCTATAAGCGCAATGTGCAGATGGCAGAGAATGCTACTCACTTACTGGCCTTCTGGGATGGTGTATCGAAGGGTACTGAGCATATGATCAACATCGCTAGACGTATGGGCTTAGAGACCATTATTGTTAAATATTAAGGGGAACACTATGCAAGAATTCACAGGTATCGAGTATATCAAGATAGCAGCTGCCAACGAGTTTGGTATGGACAAATTGTCATGGAAGGACAGAATCTTCTGGTTTGACTACAACGAGCGTGACTTGTTGAATCTAGTAGACCAGGCTGCTAATAAGTTCTTGTTCACAAAAGCTATAAATGCGTACATGAGTGCAATCATAGGTACTCCAACGGGGTACATTATGGCATTAGACGCTACTGCTTCAGGACTTCAGATCATGGCATGCCTATCGGGCTGCAAGAAGACTGCAGCTGCGGTTAACCTTATTGATACAGGTAAGCGTGAGGATGTTTACACTGAAGTAGCAGATGGAATGAACCTGCTCTTAGATCCAACAGAAGCCGTTGTAAGGGCTGATGTTAAGAAGCCTGTAATGACCCACTATTATAATAAGTCTGCGCAGGAGAGCCTTACGCCAGCTAGAGAAGCAGCATTTCATAACGTCCTTAACTCCTCATTCGCAGGAGCAGAGGATGTAATGGAATTCATTAATGATTGCTGGGACTCCAGTGCCTTGTACCACAAGTGGGGTACACCTGATGGGCATGTTGCTAGGGTTAAGGTTGTAGAAGCTGTAGATACTCGTATTGAGGTCGATGAGCTTGATCATACTACCTTCACTTATCGTTATACGAATAACCAACCTAGTGCGAAGCACACCTCATTATGTCCTAACTATATCCATAGTTTAGATGCGTGGGTAGCTCGTATGATGGTACGTATGGCACATCAGCAAGGGTTCCAGTTAGCTCATATACATGACTCATTCTGGGCATCACCAAACCATATGAATAAGGTGCGTAATAATTATAGAATTATACTCGCACAGCTTGCTGACTCTGACGCACTTAAAACATTTATCAAAGATGTTACTGGTGAAGATATTCAATTGGTGAAGGATTCAGCTGATTTAAGTAAGTATATTCTAAAGTCTGAATATGCTTTGTCTTAAATAAAACAAGGGGTGCTCCGCACCCTTTTTAGAACTCTATTAGTACATATTTTAAACTCTAATATATTTATTAGTAATTATGTATTTTAAATACTAAGTCCCCTTAATTGGGGTATTTTTTTAATTAAACCTGAGGTGAACCTATGGCTAGTATTTATCCAGGGAAGTGCTGTCATAAGAAAGCCGCTGACATGACTCTTGAGGAACGTGAGCAGAATGCTATATATGGTAAGGCTGCTAAAGCTAACTACAGTCTATCCAGGCCAATTGTTCCAGTTAATATGTATCCAGGTAAAGTCTGTAGTAAAAAGACCACTGATATGTCTGCGTACGAGCATGAACAGCATTTAATCTATAATAGGGCTAAGAAAGCTAACTACCGTAAAAATATCAATCAGCATGAAGCTTTTAAAATTAGGAATAGGGCGCTTAGTGCCAAAATGAGGGCACTTAATCCTGAGAAGGTCAGAGCTGCAAATACTAAGTCAAGGACTGCTATGGTAAATGACCCTATTAGATACGCTGCGTATTTATTGAGAGCTAAGGCAAGAAATGACTACGGTAGAGAAAGCATGGATGATATCTATATTAAGTCATTAATACGTAAAAGGGGAGATATCCCTGTAGAGCTGATACCGGATGAAATGATCACAGTATGGAGAGCGACACTCGCAGTTAAGCGAGTAGTTAGAGAATTAAATAACGAGGAATTATCATGAAAAACATTAACGTAGGTCAGTTAGTAAAAGGTATTAAGGTACTAAGCCGTACATCTGCAGGTCAGAAGTACATGTTCGCTAAGATACTGCATAAGGCTAGTACCATTGATTGGGAAAACACTATGTATGATACCTTTGATGGGATGATCAAAGCTGAGATCCCTAATCTTAATGCAGAGGTACACAACCTCATCTATGGTTATACGTGCATGCAGAAGTTTGTATGGACTATGAAAGACCAGAAGTACTGCTTAGAACACCTTGGGTGGACTAAGTTCGTAGCTGCTGCCAATAAAGAGACAGTTAAAATGGGGCATGTTGCCTTCGTTAAGAAGTACAAGAAGATTCCTATGAGCACACTTGTTGATAAGAAGGTAGCTGCTACCAAGGGTGAGAGAACTTACTTCTTTAGCCTGCCTGATCAGTCAGCTAATAAACTTGACGGAATACTGGGACAACATGGTATGACTATTACTAATGGTCGTAAACATGGTGTGCATGATTCTGTCATTGCTCTACTAAACAGTTTATAAGGTGAATATATATGTTAACTCGACTAACTAAGACCATGATCCTATTTCCAGCTATCGCACTGGCTGTAAGCTGGTTTCATGTAGCTAATGGCGGATCCATAAACACTGATTTAACTCTTATATTCATGTGTGCATTCTTTACTATCGTTAACATACTGATAGCGCTGATCTACTCATTAATTAAAAGGATGAGTGAAGTCATGATGTCTGTGATACGGGTGCATCAGGAAATGATGGCAGATGGTCAGTATGTCCATACCTTAGGTACTAAGGAAGACTTACAGGAGTTTCTCACCAGTTTGGAAGAGGATATTCTGAAGACTATGAAGGAAAATGAGGAGGAGAAGCCGTGAAGCAACCCATTAAAGCTCAGGTAGTTAAACCAAAGCAGGATATACCTGCTGGAGAGGACATACGTCCTAAGGACTGGGTAAAGCTAGGGCTATCTCCGAGTACGAAGGTGGAGAATTGGCCTATGACTATTAAACATGTACCGGAGAAGCAAATGATTAAACTGTATTACAAAACAGCAGTGCAGCCTATGTACCCATGGGAGCCTGGTGAGTTAATGGACTTAGTTAGTGTCTCAGCTGCAGACACCGCAAATGGTAGTCCTAAAGAGGGCGACATGATTGCCTATAACCCGGAGAACCGTACGGATGTGTGGTTGATAGCAGCTGAATTTTTTAAACTAAACTATGAACTTATTGGAGAATCACATGAGTAATGAAAGAAAACAGTGGTCAGTAAAGGACAACGACTTTGTATGGGACAAGTACCTAGAAGGTATGTCTAATGAAAGTATTGCAGAACATATAGGGCGTACTCCTATTGCTGTAGGTGTTCGGATTAGTAAACTTAAGATCCGTTATGGCTTTACAAAGTCTACCACAAGCATAGCTGGGCCCGGTAATAAGGCTAAGTCAGTTACTGTTGAGTCAGACAAGCATCCTACCCTTAGGGGCATGTTCTTAGTCAGCTTAGCAGGTGCTGCTATTGGTGTAATAGGGGCAAAGTTATTTTTTGACTTTGTTATTTAGGAGTACTGGTTATGAGTCTTGTATTTAAACCAACCATCCCTGAGAAGTTTAAGCCGGTTAAGTCTAAGTTCACTCCTAAGGGGGAGGGTAAGAAGATCGGTAGACCTTCTATTCCTTTCACTGAGCTACAACTACTGCAGTTTATTGAACTGAGAGCCATGGGTGTATCACACATACGTTGTGGTGAACTACTAGGTAACTCACACTCTTTCTGTAACAAGATGGCAGGCAGGGAAGATGTCGCTCTTAGAATTGCTACAAGACGTAGCGAGTTAGTCCAGATGACTATGGAAATGGAGGAGGAGTAATGAGCATTGTATTCGTACCTAAGATTGCATATAGCTTTGATGCCTTGAAGCCTAATAAACATGAACAGTATGTTGAACATGTCTTGGAAGACAAGGTAGTTATTGAGCCAGCAGTGATAACTGTTAAGCCATTATCTGAAGCAGCTTTACGCGAATACAACTCATGGTCTGTTAAGGAACTAACCATAATGGTTAACCTTAGAGCC
>Ga0308002_1000179_pt1 | contig 25826 bp, 21 predicted proteins | sample Neamet34_FD_203148 | JGI IMG/M metagenome (GOLD analysis project Ga0308002, IMG submission 203148) | Marine microbial communities from water near the shore, Antarctic Ocean - #34 | ecosystem: Environmental > Aquatic > Marine > Unclassified | place: Southern Ocean | collected 2014-06-06
ATAATAGAAAAATATACCGCATTGGTCGTATTTGGTAAGATATTTGTAAAACATCAAAAGTCTATATATTTATTCTTTGCCAGATTGAAATAGGCTTGTTATATTTACGTTTTATTTAAAAAAAAATATCTTATGAAGAAGCTATTATTTAGTTTGTTTTTTGTTTTTATATCTGTAGTCCAAGATAGTTTTGCTCAATGTGATTATAATTTCGATTTTATAAATACAGGCTCTAATATGACTGTGTTTTTCACACCAACTGTTGCCTCAGCTATGGCTGCAGAAATGGGTGAAGGTACTGTCGGTGCTTTCTTTTTAACTGATGCTGATGTGTATTTTTGTGCTGCTTCGGGAGAAATTACTGGAATTAGCGCACAATTAGCTGCAATGGGAGATGATGCTACAACTCCCGAACAAGATGGTTTTAATGCTAACCAAGAAATGCTATGGTTTTATGAATCTACCGATGGAACAGTATATTCTTTAGCCCTAAGTCCAGCAGATAGTTATACTACAAATGCTATGTCTTTTATTACCTCTTATACTTCTACGGTTGTAGATTGTGGTTCTTCAGATATTTCCGGTTGTATAGATATGACTGCTTGTAATTATAACGAACTGGCTACTACAGATGATGCTTCATGTACTTATGCTGATGCAAATTTAGATTGTGAGGGTGTTTGTATAAACGATTCTGATTCAGATGGGATTTGCGATGAGAATGAAATCTCAGATTCCTCATGTGATTATAATTTCGATTTTATAAATACAGGCTCTAATATGACTGTATTTTTCACACCAACTGCTGCCTCAGCTATGGCTGCAGAAATGGGTGAAGGTACTGTCGGTGCTTTCTTTTTAACTGATAATGATGTGTATTTTTGTGCTGCTTCGGGAGAAATTACTGGAATTAGCGCACAATTAGCTGTAATGGGAGATGATGCTACAACTCCCGAACAAGATGGTTTTAATGCTAATCAAGAAATACTATGGTTTTATGAGTCTAACAATGGACCAGTATATTCTTTAGCCCTAAGTCCAGCAGATAATTATACTACAAATGCTATGTCTTTTATTACCTCTTATACTTCTACGGTTGTAGATTGTGGTTCTTCAGATGTTTCAGGTTGTACTGATATGACTGCTTGTAATTATAACGAACTGGCTACTACAGATGATGCTTCATGTACTTATGCTGATGCAAATTTAGATTGTAATGGTGTTTGTATAAACGATTCTGATTCTGATGGGATTTGCGATGAAAATGAAGTATTAGGTTGTACTGATATGGATGCTTGTAATTATAACGAATTTGCCACAGATAGTGATGCTTGTATTTATGCCGAAACAAATCTAGATTGTGATAGTAATTGTTTAAACGATTCTGATTCTGATGGAATTTGTGACGAAAATGAAATTTCTGGTTGTACCGATGTTTCTGCATGTAACTATAACAGTAACGCAACAGATCAAGATATAGAATGTATTCTTGTTGTTAACTCATGCGATGTTTGTTCTGAACAAACTGATGGCTCTGGAGTTTTAATAGACAACGATGCAGACAACGATGGTGTTTGTAATGAGGATGAAGAAGGTGCCTGTACTGATAATACTGCCTGTAATTATAACGATGATGTAAATAGTATTTCTGATAATACCCTTTGTTTATTTCCAGTAAATTGTGATTCCTGTTCAGGCGAAACTGATGGAACTGGTACAGTAATAGATAACGATACAGATATTGATGGAATCTGTGATTCAGATGAAATTTATGGATGTACTGACGACGATGCATGTAATTACCACTCCTTAGCAACTGAGGAAGATAATTCTTGTACTTATGCTGAACTAAACTTAGACTGTGATGGTATTTGTTTAAACGATACAGATAATGACGGAGTTTGTAACGAAAACGAAATTGTTGGTTGTATGTATGACCTTGCTTGTAATTATGATGATTCAGCGACAGATGAAGGTGATGAATGCATGTTTCCAGTCCTATATTATTCCTGTGAAGGAGATTGTTCGAACGATGAGGATAATGATAGTGTATGTGACGAAAACGAGATTGCTGGTTGTACCGATGAAATGGCAATAAACTACAATGATTTAGCAACCGATGACGACGGCTCTTGTGAATACGAAACTGTAGAATGTATTTTACCAAATAGTTTTGTAGTAAATACAGGAACTAATATGACATTGATGTTAACTCCTGCATTTATTACCTCATTAAATGTTGAGGATGTAGGAGCATATATTGTAGCACTTACAGACGAAGGTCTTGTAATAGGTTCTACCTTAGTTCACGAAGATGAGTTAGCCGGTGGTCAAGTTGCAATGGCTTTATGGGGAGATGACGCTACTACTGAAAATATTATTGATGGAGCTATTTCAGGAGAAAACATTAATATTCAATTGGTAGATGGAGGTAGTTTGTATTTAATCGTATTAATAAATACGATTTCTTTTACTGCGAATGGTATTTTAGCTCTTGAAAGCCCAGTAAGCCCTATGTTCTCATGTTCTGGTGATATTGCATCTATAATGGGTTGTACAAACGAAATTGCTTGTAATTACAATGCAAATGCTACAGAAGATGATGATTCTTGTGTTTTTGAAGAAGAAGGATACAACTGTAATGGTATTTGTAATTTCGATACAGATAACGATGGTATTTGTGATGTGAATGAAATTTTAGGTTGTACAGACGAAACAGCAACTAACTATAATGACTTAGCTACAGATGATGATGGTTTATGTGAGTACCCAGAACCAGTAGAAGGTTGTACTGATTTTGAAGCTAATAATTATAATGAATTAGCAAATATCGAAGACGGTTCTTGCTTGTACGGAATAGGTGGTTGTACTTATCCCGAAGCTTCAAATTACAATATAGAAGCTACTTATGAAGATGAGTCTTGTACTTTTGATACTCCATTTATTTATGTTTCCAATCCTATTGATGGAGCTTTAATAACCACTCCAACTGTTTCGTTTAATTACGAAGTTGTAAATACTATTATTTCTACAGATTCATTAGCTGGACATGTAAAGTACTCCGTTGATGGCGGTGCTTATGGTTCAACTTTCGATCAGTCAGGTGAAATATCTCAAGACTTTGATTTTGGTGTACATACCATTCAGTTCATTCTTTACGACAACGTTTCTGGAAACAGTCAGCCATTAAATCCCCTAGTAGAAACAACAATTAACTTTTCTGTTGGTTTAGAAGGATGTATGAACCCACTGGCGGGAAACTATAATTTAAATGCAATTATAGATAACGGGAATTGTATTCCTAATGCTGATGTAGAATTTGACAATACTAACACAGGTTCAAATCATACCTTAATGATATTAATGTCTCAGATAGGTTCTATTAATGTAGACGGTTTATTGTCTCAGCCTGGTGATTTACTCGGTGTTTTTTACGAAAATAACGGTGTTTATTATGGTGCTGGTTACGATACTATTGTAGATGGTAATATACAAATTGCTGCATGGGGAGATGATTCTACAACCGATGAGCAAGATGGATTTACTGAAGGACAATCTTTTGTTTGGGCTATTCAGTATGCCGAAACAGGAAATAGTGTCTACTTAGAAGCTATTTACGGAAGTGGACCTTCTTCTTATTCAACTAACGAAGTGTCTTCAATTATTGGTTTTGAGGTTGTTGAATTTATTGATATTGAAGGTTGTATGGATTCTGATTATGTAGAGTATAACCCATTTGCGGTTATTAATGATAATTCGTGTTTAACTCTAAAAGTATTTGGATGTACAGACAGTGCCTACCTAGAATACTGGGCGTACAATCAAGATTCTTTAACAATCCAATTACCAGAAGTTATATCCAATACAAACGACGGGTCTTGTTTAAATGCTATTGAAGATGGTTGTACAGATTTAGCTTATTTAGAGTATTGTTCAGACTGTAATGTAACTAATAACACTTTGTGTTCTATAATAGCTATTCCAGGTTGTACTGATCCATTGGCATTAAATTTCGACACGCTTGCAAATAGTGATAACGCTACATGTGAGTACGATATATGTATTAATATAGAAGTTGCAAACTTTGAAGTTATTACTTCTAGCTCTTTAAATTCTCCTGTATTAGCCTACGATATAATTAACTCTGGAAACGAAGAGGTAACTGTACCCATGCTTACCTTAAATTTAGATACAGATGTGTATTTCGAGATTAGTACATCTATAATAACAACAGTTCAAATTAACCCAGGAGATACAGTCCATATTGAAGGGATAATAACAAACGATATCTCAACTCTACCTAGTTATGTTGTTCTTTCAGGTTTTGTTCATTTACAAGGACAGTCCTTCAATACAGACTCGGTAAATTGTGATTTAGCCTTTACGGAGCAATTTGTATCAACTCTCCATGTAGGCTGTTCAGTATCTTCTGCATACAATTACAATCCATTGGCTACTGTAAACGATGGTTCTTGTATTGATTTTGTTCAGGCTTCTATATCTATATTTAACCCAGATTGTAGCGACTCTTACGGGTCGGCTTCAGTGTTTGTTATTGGAGGTGTTACACCCTATAGCTCGCCATCTACTTATACATCTTATTCCGATTTAGGAATTCCTCAAGTTGTAAATGTACAAATCGATGCTAACGGAACCATAAACATGACTGGATTAGCTGCTGGAGTCCACAGTATTGAAATTCACGATAGTTCTGATATCATAGAAATATATGAATTTACTGTGATTAGTCCAATTGAAGTTTTGGTTGAAGCCAATATAAATAGTAATAATTTACTTACTTCTGATGTTTTACAAGGGAATACAGTACTTTACCAATGGTTGTTGGACGGTCAAGCTATTGAAGGGGCAACTAGTTCAATTCACTATGCTGCAGTGGTTGGAGAGTATCAAGTTTATGTAGAAAATGAAAATGGATGTGGAGCTTATTCTGACTTAGTTTACTTAAACACACTAGGTATTACCGACTTAAACGAAAAGAGTTTTAACTTCTATCCAAATCCAGTTTCTTCTTCAGCAACTCTACATATGTCTCAGTTAAAATCTGTAGCTAATGTACTTATTACAGATGTTTTAGGACAGAGCATTTTTAATTTCGATGTAGATACTAGAGAAACTTCTGACGAATTCTCAATGGATTTGTCTGAGCTTCCAAATGGAATGTACTTTATAGTTGTTGAGAGTAATTCTAATAAAATTGTAAAACGATTTGTAAAGAAGTAGTAGAATTATAAAGCAAAAAAAAGGAGGACATCATGTCCACCTTTTTTTACTAAGCTAATTCCTGTTTCAAATATTCAACAGTATAAGAGTTAGTCTTGGAGATTATTTCCTCTGGAGTTCCTTCACAAAGAATCATTCCGCCTCCTCTTCCACCTTCAGGACCAATATCTATTACGTGGTCTGCAAGTTTTATAACGTCCATATTGTGTTCTATCACCAATACCGTATTTCCTTTGTCTACCAGTTTGTTTAATACTTCCATTAAAACTCTAATGTCTTCAAAATGTAGTCCTGTAGTAGGTTCATCTAAAATAAATAAAGTATTTCCGGTGTCTCGTTTACTTAATTCTGTAGCCAGTTTTACACGTTGCGCCTCTCCACCAGAAAGGGTAGTCGATTGTTGTCCTAGGGTAATATATCCCAAACCAACATCTTGTAATGTTTTCACCTTTTTGTAAATTTTTGGAATAGCTTCAAAAAATGTTACAGCATGATTTATAGTCATGTCTAAAATGTCAGATATAGATTTTCCTTTGTAACGAACTTCTAAAGTTTCTCTATTAAAACGTTTTCCATTACACGATTCACAATGAACATGTACATCTGGTAAGAAATTCATTTCAATAATTCTAAGTCCACCACCTTCACAAACCTCACATCGTCCTCCTTTTACATTAAACGAAAACCGACCCGGTTTATAGGCTCTAATTTTAGCTTCAGGAACATCAGAAAACAACTTTCTAATTTCGCCCAAAACACCCGTATAAGTTGCAGGATTAGACCTTGGTGTTCTTCCAATCGGTGATTGGTCAATATCAATAACCTTATCTATATGCTCTAAACCACTGATGCTTGTATAAGGCATTGGCTTTTTTAGGGCTCTAAAGAAATAAGTATTTAAAATAGGGTAGAGGGTTTCATTAACCAAAGTAGATTTACCTGAACCCGATACCCCAGTAATACTTATAAGTTTTCCTAGTGGAAGTATAAGATCTACATTTTTAAGGTTATTTCCTGTAGCTCCTAGTAAATGTAGTTCTTTTCCATTTCCTTTTCTACGAATTGATGGAATGGTAAGTTCCTTTTCACCATTAAGATACTGAGTGGTAAGTGTATGAGATTTCATTAATTCTTCTGGAGTTCCTGCGCAAACAACTTCTCCTCCATGACGTCCCGCGCCTGGCCCAATATCTATCACATAGTCGGCACATTCAATCATTTCTTTATCATGCTCCACTACCAATACTGAGTTTCCAAGATCTCTTAAATCACGTAAAGATTTTATAAGTCGAGTATTATCTCTTTGATGAAGTCCAATACTGGGCTCATCTAGTATATAGAGTACACCAACGAGTTGAGAACCTATTTGAGTGGCCAAACGTATTCGTTGAGCTTCTCCACCAGAAAGTGTTTTCGAACTTCTATCTAGGTTTAAATAATCTAACCCAACATCGAGTAAGAATTTTAATCGTGTTTTAAGTTCCTTAATAATTTCTAAACCAATTGCCTTTTTTCTTTCGTCAAGTTTTTCTTCTATATTATTGAAGAAAGTATAGAGTTCCGAAATATCCATTTTGGCTAATTCAGAAATTGTATGTCCTTCAAACTTAAAATGCAAAGATTCTTTCCTAAGTCTATTCCCTTTACATCTCGAACAATTTATTGAAATCATATAGGTTTTAGCCCAACGTTTTAAACTTGCAGAATCGGCGTTGTGGTATTGGTAGCTTATAAAGTTAGAAATCCCTTCAAAGTTCAAATAATAATTTTGGGTAATTCCCATCGTCGTATTTGTCACTTTAAACGATTCCTCTGCACCTTCTAAAATTACTTCAATTGCTTTTTTTGGAATTTCACTAATTGGATCTTTTAAATCGAACTTATATCTTTTTGCTATAAGGTCTAGCTGTTTGTCTATCCATGGGCTTTTTCTTTCTGCTATAGGAGCTAAACCTCCACGGTCTATAGATAAACTTTTGTCTGGGAATATCTTGTTTTCGTCAATTTTCATTTCTATCCCTAAACCATTACAGGTTTTACAAGCTCCTTTAGGAGAGTTGAAAGAGAAAGAATTTGGTTCTGGATCGTCATAAGCAATACCACTTGTAGGGCACATCAAGTGCTTACTAAAGTAGCGTAACTCTTCCTCTTCTGGAGCGTAAACTTGCATAATGCCTTTCCCAAATTTCAAGGCCGTTTCCAAAGAGTCTTTTAATCGTTTATCTATATCTCCGCTTACTTGTAAACGGTCTATTACAATCTCTATATCGTGACTTTTATAACGATCGAGTTGTAAACCAGGCATAATATTTTGAATCTTTCCATCTATTCGGACCTTAATAAAACCTTGTCTTACTATTTGTTCGAATAAGTCTCTATAGTGTCCTTTTCTTGCTTTTACTACAGGAGCAAGGAGCAATATGTTTTGGTCGGGATACGACTCTGTTATTAATTCTTTTATCTGATCTATGGTGTAGCTAACCATTTTTTCTCCTGTATTGTAGGAGTAAGCATCAGCTACACGAGCATAAAATAGACGTAGGAAGTCATAAATCTCTGTTATTGTACCTACTGTAGAACGAGGGTTTTTACTTGTTGTTTTTTGTTCTATAGCAATTACTGGACTTAAACCATCAATTTTATCAACATCGGGGCGCTCTAATCCACCTAAAAACTGACGAGCATAAGCAGAGAAAGTTTCAATATATCTTCTTTGTCCTTCTGCGTATATAGTGTCGAAAGCCAATGATGACTTCCCAGAACCACTCAAACCAGTAATTACAACTAGTTTATCGCGAGGTATCTTAACATCAATGTTTTTTAAGTTGTGCACTTTTGCACCCTGAACGTCTATGTACTCTTGTGGCTTAGCCATTATTATATACTTTCTTTAATGAGTTGAAGTGTTTGACCCTTTTTTACTCTAAGGTCTAAAGCATCTATATTTTGCAAAATTAATTCTTCCAAGTTAATTCCATTCTCTTTAGCCACATTTTTCAATAAACTTGTTTTTTGTATCGAAATAGACAATGTATCTAGCTTAGGAGTCTTTTTAGCTGTAATTTTAGTTGCTATAAGTTCCAATTTGTTTTCTGCGGTATAGTATCCACCTTTTGGAACAGCTATGAAATAAGCGAAATCAGATTCATTTTTTAATTCTGCTTTACGAAGCCAAGGATTGTATTCTTTCAATATTTTATAATTGATATTTAAAGAATCAGCATAATCGGCAAAATTAGTTACACTAGAATCTAATAAAACTTGATATAGTGGTGGTAGAGTGTACAAGTCCTTTTCTCTTATTTGAAAACCATAAGTCTTTTGATGGCTAAGGATTTCCTTTATAGCAGAAATTCTAAATACATAACGAGAAGTTTCGCTGTTAAGTAGTAAGTCGTAATAATTACGTGCATTTTGTCTAGTCATTTGTTTTTCTAAACCTGTTATACCCATATTATAAGAAGCAGCGGCTAAGGTCCAAGAGCCAAATTTTTGGTAAGCTTCGTTTAAATAGTTACAGGCTGCTTGTGTAGATTTTACCAAGTGGTATCTTTCATCAATTTCATTGTTTATAAGCAGTCCATTTTCTTTTCCTGTAGCCATCATAATTTGCCAAAAACCAGTCGCTCCAGAAGGAGAGACGATATTTGCTAAACCACTTTCGGCAATTGCGAGGTATTTAAAATCATCAGGAATTCCGTGTTCTTTAAGTATAGGCTCTATAATTGGGAAATATTTATGTGCTTTTTTAATAAACAATACTGTTTGCGACTGCCAATAGGTATTTACCAAAAGCTCTCTATCGAATCGTTCTTTTATGTCTTCTTGTTCCAATGGCATTTTTTCGCCAGCAAAACCAATTTGTGCTGGTTGATTTGGAGAAAATATAGCGTAGCTATCGTTAAATTTAGTTTGATGTGTTTCGTCTTCAGGACCTGAAGAAACAGAAAACACAAAGCTTATAGAAGCTAAAATAAATGATAGTAATATAACTTTTTTCATTAAAACGGATTTGTTAATTCTGTGAGATTTCGCCCCTCTTGGTCTTTAGATGAAATAATCGGATTTTCTACTTCCCAATCTATGGCTAAGGATGAATCATTCCACATTAAACAATCTTCGGTTTGTGGCTTGTAGAGTACATCACATTTGTATTGAAAAATAGTATTGTTTTCTAGAGCAACAAAACCATGCGCAAAACCTGCAGGAATCCAAAGCATATTTGCCAGCTCTGCTGATAACTCTATTTTAAAATGCTTCTTAAAAGTTTTAGAATCTTTTCGTAAATCTACGACTACATCTAAAGCTTTTCCTCTGGTAACTCGTACTAGTTTACCCTGAGCGTGAGGTGGATGTTGAAAATGCAAGCCTCTTAGCACATTTTTATGCGAAACAGATTGATTGTCTTGAACAAAGGAAATATCCATTCCTAACTGCATAAAAGTTGTGGCATTCCAGCTTTCATGAAAAGCACCTCTATCGTCTTTAAATATTCTTGGTTGAAGTATTACGAGCCCTTCAAAGCCAGTTTCTTGTACTTGCATATTTGTAGTAGTGTAAAAAGCTAAAGTAATAATTCACACTTTATTTAGCTTCTTTTTTACAACTGCTTTTTCAACAATTTAGTCTAACTTATTAATAAGTTAAGTCAAAATAGTCTTCTGTATATTACATGTTTTTAAGTACTAAGAAGGTTGTTCTAATCTGAGTTTTAGTTTGTGAATTTTTCTTGAAAAATAAACATCCACTTTACTGTGTTGTAATTCATGTAGTTCCTGCTTGTTTTGAACAAAAAAGCCTTTTGAATGTATATCCAAAAGGCTTTTGTTCCTAAAAACTAAAAACTACTTTTTCTTTTTTTCCAAAGCTTTTTTAAACTCAATAAACTCATCGTAGTCCATTAACTTGTCGTGTTGTGAATTCGGCATAATTTCTAGTATACGGTTAGATACCGATTGTATAATAGTATGATCATGGGAAGAGAAAAGGACCGTTCCTTTAAATTCTTTCATCGCATTATTTAAGGCCTGTATGGATTCGAGATCCAAGTGAGATGTAGGCTCGTTAAACATTAATAAATTCCCTTGTGCTAACATCATTCTCGAAAGCATACATCTAACTTTTTCTCCACCAGAAAGTACTCTAGCAGATTTAAAAGTTTCCTCTCCACTAAATAACATCTTCCCTAAGAAACCACGTACATAAACTTCGTCTTTAACTTCTGAGAACTGACGCAACCAGTCAATAAGATTATCGTCTGTGTCAAAGTACTGTGCATTGTCGTTTGGTAAAAATGCTTGCGTTATGGTTTGTCCATAGGAGAAAGTACCTGATGTTGGTTTACGTGTTCCATCAAGAATTGCATACAATGCTTCGAGTGCAAGTTTATTTTCGGCTAACAAAGCTACTTTATCTCCTTTATTAACTTTAAAGCTTAGTTTTTCGAATAGTAAAACTCCGTCGTCAGTATGAGCGCATAAATTTTCAACGTCTAATATCTGATCTCCAGCTTCTCGTTCTTGGTCGAATATAATGGCGGGGTATTTACGACTTGATGCTTGAATGTCGTCGATATCAATTTTTTCGAGTAATTTTTTACGACTTGTAGCTTGCTTACTTTTAGAAGCATTTGCGCTAAAACGAGAAATAAATTCTTGTAATTCTTTACGCTTGTCCTCAGCTTTTTTGTTGGCCGAAGAACGCTGACGTAATGCCAACTGACTCGATTCGTACCAGAAAGAATAATTACCCGTAAACAATTTAATTTTACCGAAATCTATATCTGCTATATTGGTACAAACAGTATCTAAAAAGTGACGGTCATGTGAAACTACAATTACCGTATTTTTAAAGTTTAATAAGAAATCTTCTAACCACTCAATTGTTTTTAAATCTAAGTGGTTGGTCGGTTCATCAAGGATTAGTACATCAGGATTACCAAATAAAGCTTGAGCTAATAAAGCTCTTACCTTAATGCTACCTTCTAAATCCTTCATTAATCTATAGTGTTCTTCGGCAGGAATACCCAATCCACATAACATGTTAGAAGCATCAGATTCTGCATTCCAACCGTTCATTTCTTCAAATTCTATTTCTAAATCAGCAGCGACTAAACCATCAGCTTCATCAAAATCGGGTTTTGCATAAATAGCATCCTTCTTTTGCATGAGTTTCCAAAGTTCTTGGTGACCCATAATAACGGTGTTCAAAACCGTTTCTTCATCGTATTTAAAGTGATCTTGACTCAAAACAGCCATCCTTTTCCCAGTCTCTAAACTTACCTGTCCAGTATTTGCTTCCATTTCCCCAGAAAGAACTTTTAGGAAAGTAGATTTACCAGCACCATTGGCACCGATCATTCCATAGCACCGTTCGCCGTGGAATTTCACATTTACATCATCGAATAGTATTCTTTTTCCAAATTGTATGGAAACGTTTGTTGCAGAAATCATAGTGATATTTTTGAGGCTGCAAAGATATACTTTTTAGCATTTATATCAATTGCCATTGCTTCTAAATACTAGATGTCTTATTTTTGAGTTTTCTAGAATGTGTTTAACCCTTATATAAAACCAATGACTTCACAAAAGACATTAAAAATAGCGTCAATTTTCGGCATATTAGCAGTCGCAATTGGTGCCTTTGGAGCACATGGATTAGAATCTATTTTAATTGAAAATAATCGTGTAGCTACTTTCGATACGGCTGTTTCTTACCACTTTCACCATACAATGGCACTTTTATTGGTTTCTGTTTTACTTCAAAATAAAGTGAGTAAATATTTAAACTTTGCAGCCATTTTATTTACACTTGGGATACTTGTATTCTCAGGTTCCTTGTATATACTTGCGCTTAGTAATATTACTTTTTTAGGGGCAATTACTCCTTTGGGCGGTTTGTGTTTTATTGCTGCTTGGACTGCTTTGTTTTTATCTGCTAAAGAGTAGTGCTTTCCTTAATTCTAACTAAAAGTTAAACATTGTTAAGTATAGTTTTTGATTCATCATAATCAGTATTTTTGAACATGCTAAAGAGAAACCTATATTCCATTGTTACCTTAATGAGTTTATCCTTATTGGGGCTTATTGCTTTTCAGTGGTATTGGGTGAGTAATTATTTTGAAGCCAATAAAAGGGAACTCGATTGGGAAATAAATCGTGTATTGGCTCGTACTTCCGATCGTTACTTAAATGAAAGCTTAGATGGATTCGATTATTTTTCTCTTATATCAGACTCTCTTCAAAATATTTCTTCTAGCAATCCTAATTCATTTAATTTTTTTCATAAAAGTCACCATCCCGCAATAGACAGTATTTTTCATACCAACAGTTCTGCGATTAATCATATGGATACAGACTATATGCAACAGGTAAACGGGATACTTAGTAATTTACTGTCTAAGGTGAGTCAACCTAAAATTATAAACTTTGACCGATTACTCGCTATACTCGACGAAGAATTGCATTCGATAGGGATTGATAACGAATATAATTTAGCTATTTCTAATCTCAATAATAAGGTTATTTATTATAAAGATCCTACTAGTTTACAAGCTACTATCTTGTTTGGTTATAAGAGTCCTGTTATTTTAAGTAGTATTTCTAATCCATATTTTACGCATTTGTATATTTACCATAAAGGGAAGTTATTACTACAGAAAACCTGGATTATTCTTTTGAGTTCGTTCTTACTTATTATTATTGTACTTGCCTGTTTTGCTTATGCACTACATATTATTTTCGATCAGAAAAAAGTATCAGAGGTGAAAACAGACTTTATTAACAATATGACGCATGAGTTAAAAACACCTATTTCTACTGTTTCTTTAGCCTTAGAGGCTTTGATGAATTTTGATGTTCGACACAACGAAGAACGCAGCCTTAGGTATCTCGATATTTCTCGAAGAGAATTAAAAAGATTAAGTACCATGGTGGAGAAAGTCTTGAATATAGCTCAATACGAAAAAGGTGAAATAACTTTAAATAAAGAACATCACCACCTAAATGAGCTTATTGAAAATGTAGTAGATACTATATCTATGCAAGTGCAAAAGAAAAATGGTACGCTGGAATGTAAGCTTAATGCTCAGCCAGATATAATTTGGGCAGATAAAGTTCACTTTAATAATCTACTCTATAATTTAATTGATAATTCTAATAAGTACTTTGTTGATAAACCTGAAATCTGTATTGAAACAAAAAATACCGAAGGAGGTATAATACTTGAAGTTTCTGATAAAGGGATTGGTATTTCTAGTGAAGACCTCGCTCGTGTATTCGATAAGTTTTATAGAGTGCCTACAGGAAATATTCACAACGTAAAAGGATATGGATTAGGTTTGAGTTACGTGAAAGATATTGTTGACATGCATGAAGGGAAACTTAAAGTTACCAGTGAAAAAAATAAAGGAACCACATTTATAATTAATCTACCTTATGAGCGAAAAAATTAAAGTTTTAATCGCAGAAGATGATCCTTTTATAGGGATGATTACCAAAGAATGTTTTGAATCTAGAGGATTTGAAGTGCGCTTATGTGAAGATGGAAATAGTGCTTTTAAGAGTTATTTAGATTTTAAACCAAGCATATGTATTTTCGATGTGATGATGCCTCTAAAAGATGGCTTTACATTGGCTGAAGAAATACGAGCTATAGATAAGTATATTCCTATTTTATTTCTCACAGCTAAATCTTTAAAAGAAGACATTATTAAAGGTTTTAAAATTGGTGCAGACGATTACGTGAAAAAACCATTTAGTGTTGAAGAGCTTATAGCTAGGGTAGAAGCAATACTTCGAAGACTAGGTAAGACTGAAGATCAAGAAAATGCTAAATCAATTTTTCAATTGGGTTTGTTGTCTTTCGATAGTGATTTTAAAATACTTAAAAGTCCAAGTGTAGAGATTAAACTAACCGACAAGGAATCTGATATTTTGGCTGAGCTCTGTAGAAATCAAAATCAAATTACCGATAGAAGCGCTTTGCTATTAAAAGTTTGGGGCGACGACAGTTTTTTTAATTCTCGTAGTTTAGATGTTTACATTACCAAATTGCGTAAATATTTGAAAAATGATGAGAATATTGAGTTGGTTACTGTACGCGGAAAAGGCTTTAAATTATGGACTGGCGACAAGAAAGCTTTTGATGTTTAATGTTTTGTAATTTTTTCGTATATTCAAAGTCTATAAAAATCTAAATCAGAGAAATGGGTAAAGGAGATCAGAAATCTAAAAAAGGGAAGATTACTAGAGGTACTTCTGGTGTTAGAAGGCAAAAAAAGAAAGATGTAATAGAGCTTGTTGTAAAGCCTAAAAAAGTTGTTAAGAAGAAAGTTGCTCCTAAAAAGGAACCTGCTAAAAAAACCGCAGTAAAGAAGACCGCTGCTACAAAAACTGTAGCAAAGAAGCCGGCAGCGAAGAAAGCTGTACCTATAGAAAAAAGCACCAAAGAATAAAAACAAAACAAGCCCATTTCAATTTGAAATGGGCTTGTTTTATCATAATTTATCCTTTAAAAGAAACTAGCAAATCCAAACTGGAATCCTGCCATAAGTGCTGGAGGATTATTTAAAATATCTGTTGACCAGTGTTTGCGATAGTTAGCTCTAAAAGTAGTCGCTGATGTAGGACGGAAGCTTATTCCTAATACGAAGGCTTTAATGTCGTTGCCAATTTTATTCCCTTCAATTGCACTTGTTTGTGGGGAATTACTTTTAAAAGTACCTTGGTTCAAATCTACAGCTTCAGCTCTTACCACAGCGTTTATTTTTGCATTGGTATATCCAAATAATGTCTTCTGAATTATGGGGTAAGTAGCCTGTATAAAACCACCATTTTGTTCTGTTCCATAATTCTCGTCTATATCTTCTGCTACCTCAATTAGGGCTTTTACATATTCACCTTTAAGTTCTAGTTTTTGGAAAGAGGTGTTAAAGTCAAAGGCAATTAGGTGTAAACTTCTTTTTTCATCTACTTCTTCTCCTTCCATAAGATAACTGTTGTAAACTCCACCGTAGTAGGCTAAACCAAACTCCCCAAATTTACGATTGCTAATAGCAATTCGTCCATTGTACATTGGAGTTCCATTATTGTCCTCCTCAAAAGAGTCCACACTTTTACCTGAAGGTATAGAAGTAATTCCTTCTTCGTTTAATACCACACCATCTTGTAAGCCATTTACAATATAGGCATCGTAAGAAAGGGTGTTGTTACCCACATAAAACTTCCCGAAAAGCCCAAAACCTACTTCCGATAAAGTTGTAGGAATAATTAAGGTAGATGAAAGCGGACGGTCTATAATATCCCATTTTGGTGAATCGTGGTTTGCATTTACAATACCTATTTGTGGAAGTAAAATACCCGCTCTAAAATTAAGTCCCTGATTAATCCTAAAGTCTAATAAGGCTGTTTCTAAAGCAATTTCTTCTGTTCCATGTTCAAACTCCAATTCAGCTAAAAATTTAATTCTTTCGCTTATCGAGGAATACAAAAAGATGTTAAATCTTCTCATTTCAAACGATAAACCCTTGCCAATACCGTCTTCAATAAAGTAATTACTATTGGCTTCTAAATATCCACCTAATGCCGTTTTAGCTGATGTGTTTTCTATAAATGGACGGTCGAAAATTGCATTTTGAATAAGGGAAGCAGTGCTGTCTTGAGCAAAACTAAAACTACTTATAAGCAGTAAAGTATAAAGGAGTATATTTTTCATATTCTTATCTTTTGAGATCAATAATGATCTTTTTGTTTTCTACGCTAACTTTAAAATTCTGTAAGTTTGTTTCTGCTGGACCTTGGATTAAGGCTCCAGTAGAAGAGAACTCCGCACCATGACAAGGGCAGCTTAAAGTGATTCCAGTTACATTTAACTCACACTGTTTATGTGTACATAACATTAACGAAGCCACGTAAGTATTTCCATTTTTATGAACGTAAATAGGAGCAGGAAGCTTAGAATTACTAATAACTACAGATTCCTTTTCTAGAAATAAGGCTTCGTCAATTTCTATTCTTGTTCCTGTTATAGGAGTTTGAATTTGAGAAACAGAAGCACAACTTTCTAACAAACTAGTTATTCCCATACCACAACATACAACTGTAGTTGCACCAGCCATATTTTTTATAAATTCTCTGCGCGTACTCATTATAAGGAGTTTAAGAAATTCATTAGGTCTTCTTTTTTAGCTGATGATAATGTAATATAATTATCTCTTACTCCCTGAGCTTCTCCTGCATGCAAAAGAATCGCATCTTCTATAGAAGTAGCTCTCCCATCGTGAAGGTAGTAACCTGTACCACCTTGACTATCTGCAGCTAATCCTAAACCCCAAAGTGGTGGTGTTCTCCATTCATTTCCTGCAGCATCACCTTCTGGGTAATTATCGTTTAAAGCAGCTCCCATATCGTGTAATAATAAATCGGTATATGGGTAAAATATCTTCTCGCTTATCGCTTCAATATCTTGTACAGTAGTTGTAAATTCTTGTACATGGCATTTATTACAGCCTATTTCTTTAAAGATTTCCTCTCCTTGTATTACCGAAGGGTTTTCTATATCTCTGCGTGTAGGCGTTTTTAAAGTTTTCATATAAAACACAAGATGGTCAACTACGCTGCTTCCAACTTCAGGTTCTGCAACTGCATCGGTTGCACCAATACCAATTTCATAATTTACTAAATCTTCTGTATCGAAATCACTCGTTAAGCCCATATCTTCTTTTAAGGCAAATACTACTTGGTCTAATAAGGTAATTTCTTTGGCTTTTTTACCAAAACGACCAATGTACTTTCCATCTGCATTAGCAATATGATAATCCTCTGGACTAAAATATTCCTTAGCTTCTAAGTAATTTATACGTCCAGAAATTCCATCACCATCATTATCGTTTGGATCCTCTAAGTCTAAAATATCCTGATCGTGTATTGCGGCTAAATGCCCCATTCCAATAACTATAGGAGCTATTCTTTCTGAAGTTACTGTATGTCCTACGGGTAAAGTTTCTGGTATATAATTATTAATAGATCTTTGTTGTAGCTGCGGACCTCCTTGGTCTAACATATAGTCGAATTCTCCATCGTTACCGATTTTACCAAAGCGTACTTCCGTATTAAATGGATGTCCTTTTCCATCTCCCACGTGACAGCCTTCACATGAGTTTTGAATGTAGATAGGTCCCAATCCTTCCTCTGCAGTATATATCTTAGCAAATAACTCATCCCCTTGTATAAAATGAGACATTTGTGCCAATGTTAATCCTGTAGTAGGTTCTGCAATAGTAGCTCCGGGTTCTGGTGCGGGTGGTAATAATTTTTCGCAACCTGCTAAGGCTATAATTATTAACCAGGCGAATACAATATATTTGCTATTCTTCATGTGCTTGTTGTTTTTAGAATGCTGCAAATTTAAATATTTATTTAGATAAGACTAAAAATTATATTAATTAAATTGAAAAGACTATTTTTGCAAGTATAAATATAGCATTATGCCTAGTCAAGCAGAAGAAAATTATTTAAAGGCAATATTCAAATTGTCGGGTAAGGAACAGCGCAGTGTTTCTACAAATTCCATTGCAGAAGAATTGCAAACTAAAGCATCTTCAGTTTCTGATATGGTTAAAAAGTTATCAGAAAAAAACTTAATTAATTATGTAAAGTACAAAGGCGTTTCTCTTACAAAAGAGGGCTTGGCTTTAGCGGTTCATATAGTTCGAAAACATCGACTTTGGGAAGTGTTTCTTGTTAATCATCTTAACTTTAAATGGGATGAAGTCCACGATATAGCCGAGCAATTAGAACATATTAAGTCTCCCGATCTCGTTGCCCGATTAGATACCTTTTTAGAACATCCAAATTACGACCCTCACGGCGACCCTATTCCGAATGCGCATGGAGAGTTTCCTAAAACTACCGCAATACCCCTAAGCGAGCTCAAGCTTTCGTCTAAAGGCAAAGTTGTGGCTGTAGAAATGGACGAGCCTAGTTTTTTAAAGTATTTAGATAAGTTGAATATTTCTATTGGTACTCAGGTAGTGGTTTTAGAATTTAATGATTTCGATAACTCTATTGATATTAAGATCGATAATGTGCAAAGACACATTAGTTTAGACGTAGCAAAAAACATATTAATAAGCGTATTATGATGGATAGTATAATTATCTTTTTTGAAGGAATTGACCCAATTTTAGGAGCATTAATAGCCTCTTTGTTTACTTGGTTTTTAACCGCATTAGGTGCTTCTACTGTTTTCTTTATGAAAACAATGCGAAGACAATTATTAGACGGTTTACTAGGTTTTACTGGAGGGGTAATGATTGCTGCTTCGTACTGGTCTTTATTAGCTCCTGCAATAGAAATGACTCCTGACGTAGCTCCAAACTTACCAATATGGTTTCCTGCTGCTGTAGGTTTTCTTATGGGAGCCTTTTTCTTATACGGTTTAGATAAATTTATGCCTCACTTACACATTAACTTCGATCGTTCTAGAGCCGAAGGTGTAAAGACCGATTGGCAAAGAACTACTCTTTTGGTATTGGCGATTACCTTGCACAATATTCCAGAAGGTCTTGCGGTAGGTGTTTTATTTGGTGCTGTTGCTCACGGAATGCCTGGTGCAGATATTACAGGTGCAGTAGTTTTAGCTATTGGTATTGGTTTGCAAAATTTCCCGGAAGGTATTGCAGTGGCTATGCCTTTACGAAGACAAGGAGTAAGTAGGTTTCGTAGTTTCTGGTTCGGACAACTTTCTGCTGTTGTAGAACCTATAGCAGCAGTTTTTGGTGCCGTTATGGTTATTTACGCCATGCCTATTTTACCTTATGCTTTGGCTTTTGCTGCTGGTGCAATGATTTATGTTGTTATTGAAGAAGTAATTCCCGAAACCCAACAGGATAAATATACTGATACTTCGACCATAGGATTTATCATTGGTTTTGTGGTAATGATGGTTCTTGATGTATCACTTGGGTAAGTGCTAAAGTTCTAATTTTAAATAGGGTAAAGTGAGTTAGACTTTAGGTTTTAGTCCCTACTAGGGCTTAGAAGGTTAAGGAAGTAGAAGCATAAATTATTAGAATATATGCAAAACACTCTCACCCTAAAGTTTTGTTTGTGAGCATAATATCAAATGATTGAAGAAGGTATATACTGTCGCTAGCCTTTTTTATTATTCACAAATATTGTATTCGGTTATTTCTTCCGATACTTTTATTAAATATCCATAACCTCTTACTAGGTCACCTATTCCATTAAATTCCCAATCTGGTAAATAGGCATTACCAACACCATCTTTTACGATAACAAGATTATTTTCAATGGAAGCAAAGGCGCTTATTGCATCTGTATTTTGTGTACAACCAAAGCCAATCATATTCCAACCATTTGTAAGTGTGATTGATATATCTTCACAATCTGAAGGAGGTGTTTCTATACATGTAGCACAACAGTCTCCGTCTTCTAGTACCCAGTCTCCATCACATGGCATTCCCATCCATTGTGCACAGTCTATAATAATTCCATAAAACTCACCAGTAGGACTACATTCTCCTGTTTCACAAGGGTCATTAGGATTCTCCCAGAATCCTGCTTCTGTTATTATAATACCTGAAAATGAGGTACAATTCATTTCAATTTCACCACAATCCCACTCATCTGTTATTAATTGTCCAGTCTGGTTCGTATAAGAAGACACCCCTGAAATGGACGCATTACAAGCATTACTATATGTTATGCCATTACAGCCTACTACTGGGTCCCATATCATCGTACACATACCATTTGGATTAATCAAATCGGGATTAATACAACAGTTATCAGATTGAGCAAACAGTCCGCCGCTAATAAGAAGTGCAAACAAAATAGATAGGTTTTTAATTTTCATAGGATTGTATATTAGTATTTTACAGAGCTTAGTCTCAAATATAATAAAATTAAATGCTAATATTTTCCTTTGCAGGAAAAACATATTTAGTTTAATATTCTCAGAGATTATAAGTGAGTGCTAGATTAAAATTTTGGTTTTTCTTCTAAATCTGCATTTATAACCTTTAGGTTAAATACCACTGCATTGGAATTTGAAAAAGTATTTTCCATTTCGGTATTTATTGCATTCATCACTCTCTTATAATCTCCAAATACTTGAGTACTCATTCCGTTGGTATTGACTTTTATAAATGGGTATTTTCTTAAATTCTTTATAAATGCAATTATTGAAGGTTTATAATCTTCTTTTAAAGGATACATAGATATTTCTACTGATGAGTTCATTTGCTGTGATTTTAAGACTTATGGGTTTTGTGAATTGGGTTTTAATTTTTCTTTTGTAATTCTTGCTCTAATTTAGTAGAAATAGCAATAGGAAAAATAAAATGCCTGATTATGTTTTTATATAGATAATAATCTCAATTTGGATTGTATTTAGTGTTCTGCATTCTTAGGTTTTTAAAGAAATTAACATGATTAGTTAATTTCTTTATTAATATCATCAATTATTAACTCGATACATTCCTTAGTGTTCAGTGATAAAGTCTCTACCATGTTTGTTATGAAAAATGTACGTATAACATTGTTGTTATTGAAAAATGTACGTGAAGTATATGCCTGACTTGATCTAAGCCTTGAAAAGGCTCGTGTTTTATCGAATTCATAATCTTTTTCGAAAACTACTTTATTTTTACTTTTTAATTTAACACTTAGAACTAGCTTAGATTCTGAAGGGAATCCTTTTTCTTTAACTGTTGTCATTACGTAATCCCCTAAATATACGTCGGTGATTGTCGTTTGATATTTAGATGTTGTGTTACATCGGTCAATCTTAATGTCAAGTATATAATCGCTAACATTAGAGTCAACAAATGAGTATTTACCAGATCTATGAGATTCAGCTATGAATGAGTTTTTGAAGAAGTCGGTATAGTTTTGATCCAAATTGCTTTGACCCAAAGAAACATCATATTTTCGATCGAAATAGTTAAATACAAGTAGCGGAATAATAATTCTTTTTGTAACGATTACATTAGTAATAGAATCTATAATTTGATTATTAAAATTACCCAGAGAGATTGTTTTTGTTTTATCGAATTCTATTATTTCACTGTCATGAAGATAGCTAATTGGTGCTTTACTTTTTTGTAGACTCCTAGTAAGCATTTTAGTGTGCGAACAAGAAATAAGCAATAAAGAGCTCGATAAGAGAATGAATATTTGTTTAATCATTTTAGTAATTATATCTCGTGTATCTGACACGCGTTAATAGTATATTTTTTAATAGAGTATTACTGGGGTTTGCATCCAATAAATATTGGTATTCGTTGAGAGTTTGTTGGTAGTTATGAGTGTCGTTTTCCTTTGATATTTCATGATTCAAATCAACACTTAGTAATTGTTTAATCTGTAAGTACTTTTCATCATTTATATGTAGTAGTGTTTTTTGAGCATCTGTATAATCCGTTTTATACATGTAATAAATAGTTTTTGCTAGGAAAAAATCACTACTATTTGAGGAGTTTGATTTTAAATACTTTTTAAGTTTAAATAATTGTCGTTGTTCTAAATAGATATTTGTCATACCTAAAATTATAGATTTATCCATGTCAGATTTCAAAATAGGAATGTAATTGAGCTTATTGGTTTCCCAGTTAATTCTTGATAATTCTTGTTCTGTTTTTAAGATATATTTGGAATGAGAACAAGAGTTGAGTAAAATCAAGCATAAAATTAGTTGTATTAGTCTCATATTTTTTAGTTAACGGATATATTCAAAATTTGAACATGCAATATAGTCTTCCTATTTATTTTAAACAAAAAAAAGAGGCCGAAGCCTCTTTTTAAAATCTATATAAAGTACAAACTTACTTTCTTTTTAAAACAGCTACTACAGAGGCAATAATTTCTTTACGAGTTAAACCGTATTTCTCCATTAAGAGTGCAGGTACACCAGATTCTCCAAAAGTATCTTTTACGGCAACCATTTCTAAAGGACTAGGATTTTTACGAGAAAGTAACTGTGCTACACTATCGCCTAAACCACCATTCATTTGGTGTTCTTCTGCTGTTACTACACAACCTGTTTTTTTAACAGATTTTAAAATAGCATCAGCATCCAAGGGCTTAATTGTATGTATATTAATTATCTCAGCATCTATACCCATTTCTGCAAGAATATGTCCTGCTTCAATAGCTTCCCATACTAAGTGTCCGGTAGCTAAAATAGTTACATCAGCTCCTTCGTTTAGCATTACAGCTTCACCAATTTTAAAAACTTGGTCTGCAGGCGTAAATACAGGCATTTTAGGACGACCAAAACGTAGATAAACAGGACCTTCGTATTCTGCAATCGCCATAGTAGCGGCTTTTGTTTGGTTGTAATCGCAAGGATTGATAACCACCATTCCAGGAAGCATCTTCATCATTCCTATATCTTCCAAAACTTGATGTGTTGCACCATCCTCACCGAGTGTTAAACCAGCATGAGAAGCACAAATTTTTACGTTTTTGTTAGAATAAGCAATAGACTGACGAATTTGATCGTACACCCTAGAGGTAGAGAAGTTGGCAAAAGTTCCAGTAAATGGAATCTTACCTCCAATAGTCATTCCTGCTGCCATACTCATCATATTGGCTTCGGAAATTCCTACTTGGAAAAAACGCTCTGGAAACTCATTCTCAAAAGCATTCATTTTTAAAGAGCCCGTAAGGTCGGCACATAAACCAACTACTTCGGAGTTCTTACGAGCTGCCTCTACGAGACCAGCACCAAATCCAGAACGGGTATCTTTTGTTTCTGTGTAAGTAAATTTTTTCATCTTGGGGCTTTTTAGTAGTCTCCTAAAGTTTCTTCGTTTTGAGCTAATGCATCAGCTAGTTCCTCGTTGTTAGGGGCAACACCGTGCCACTTATGAGATCCCATCATATAATCTACTCCATTACCCATTTCGGTATGTAGTAAAATACAAACTGGTTTTCCTTTTCCTGTTCTTGCTTTAGCTTCTTCTAAAATAGCAACTACCGAAGCCATGTCGTTTCCTTGTTTTTCTACAAGAACATCAAATCCAAAAGCAGTAAACTTAGCTTGAAGACTTCCCATGTCTAAAACGTCTTCGGTACTTCCATCAATTTGCTGACCGTTTAAATCTACGGTACAAATAAGGTTGTCTATCTTTTTTGCTGAAGCATACATCGCAGCTTCCCAAATTTGTCCTTCTTGTAATTCTCCATCTCCATGAAGAGAATAGACCAATCTATCGTCGCCATTCAATTTCTTGCTTTCGGCTGCACCAATAGCAACCGACATTCCTTGACCTAAAGAACCCGAAGCTATACGTACACCAGGTAAACCATCGTGTGTGGTTGGATGTCCTTGTAAACGAGAGTTTATTTTACGGAATGTAGCTAATTCTGCAACATCAAAATAACCTGAACGTGCCAAAACACTGTAGAATACAGGAGATATATGTCCGTTAGAAAGGAAGAATAAATCTTCTCCTTTACCGTCCATTTTAAAGTTGGTATTGTGCTTCAAAGTCTCGAAGTACAATGCTACTAGGTATTCTGCACAACCTAAAGAGCCACCTGGGTGACCTGAGTTGTTTGCATGTACCATACGTACAATATCTCTACGTACTTGACTTACGGTTTGTTGAAGTTCTGTGATGTTTGCCATGGGGTATGTAATTTTCGTTGCAAAAATACAATAAAATGATTCGCTATAAAACTAAATATTATGAAATACTTTGGTGTTTTTGTTTCGCAATTTTAGGTGCGTTTTTATATGTTCGAAACCAAAATAAAGAGCTCTCTCCCTTTTCTAGCCTCAATAGAATTATAGGCTTTTTCCATACTCACATTTTTAAAGTGTTTGTTAAAAAGGTCTATGTATTCACTCTTCTTTCCTCCAAATGGAGGTCTGTTCGCAAAAAGTGTGTCATTAAAAAGTAAACCAATTAATTTACCTTTATCAGCCAAAAGCTCTTTCATCTTTACTGCATAGTCTTTTCTGAGGATAGGATTAATGGCACAGAAAAAAGTTTGCTCAATAATTAAATCATAATTCTCCTCATGTTTGAAAAAATCCCCACAAATAAGATTTGTTGAAGGGAAATTCAAATTTCTCTTTTTGAAATTATCTAAAGCTTCCTGTGCCCAATCTATTAGGAATACATTTTTAAAACCCATAGAAACTAAATATTCTGCTTCGTAGGCATTTCCACAGCCCGGAATTAATATTTTTAATTCTTTGTTTTCTAACTGATTAAAGTATTCTTTTAGTGGGGTTGATATATGCCCAATATCCCAACCAATTTCATCGTTTAGGTATCTGTTATTCCAAATTTTGTTGTTTAATTCCATACTTCAAAGAAACAAAGAATACGCTTGTGATGGTATTAAAATTTAGCACATTTTTATCTCCTTGCTTAGGTTCATTACAAACAAAAAAAATTGTTCTTTTGTAAGGCTTAAAAAAAGAGAGAATTACTTTCTGTTTATTTAATTTAGAAAGCTTAGATGATTAATTTCGAACGATTTGTATTAGACAATGGCTTAAAGGTTATTGTGCATCAAGATAAGAGTACGCCTATAGTTGCCTTTAATTTACTGTACGATGTAGGTGCTAGAGATGAGGATTCTTCTAGAACAGGTTTTGCACACTTGTTTGAGCATTTAATGTTCGGTGGATCTGTAAATATTTCCGATTACGATGAGGTGGTAGAAAAGTCTGGCGGACAGAACAACGCTTTTACTTCCAACGATATTACCAATTACTATATAACCTTGCCTAAAGATAATTTGGAGCAAGCATTCAGATTAGAGTCAGACAGAATGCTAAGTCTTGCTTTTACACCAAAAAGTTTGGAAGTACAACGCCAGGTAGTCATAGAGGAGTTTAAACAAAATTACCTCAATCAGCCCTACGGCGATGTTCACTTATTACTCAGACCACTTGCTTATAAACACCATCCTTACCAATGGGCTACCATAGGAAAAGAGGTTTCGCATATCGAAAACGCTACTATGGAAGAGGTGAAAGCTTTCTTTTATAAACACTATGCACCCAACAATGCTATTTTGGTTATTGCAGGCGATGTGGAAGTAGATGAAATTAAAAGACTTTCTGAAAAGTGGTTTGCTCCTATAGAATCTCGCGGTGTTCCTAAAAGAAATTTACCAAAAGAACCTCGTCAGGTGGAAGCTCGCACGCTTTCTGTTGAAAGAGATGTGCCTGTAGATATTATCTACAAAGCTTTTCATATGTGCTCCAGAGACGACGCGAATTTCTTCGCTTCAGATTTAATGTCTGATGTTTTATCAAGAGGAAATTCTTCAAGACTTTATGCAAGTCTAGTAAAAGACAAAAAACTATTTACCGAAATCGATGCTTTTGTAGGAGGCGATTTAGATGCAGGTTTGTTTTATTTTGGAGGTAAACTAGCTGATGGAGTAAGCATGCAAGATGCCGAAGCTGGAATAGACGCAGAGACAAATAAGTTGAAAACGATTTTGGTTTCTGATGACGAACTTACAAAAGTGAAAAATAAAGTTATTTCAGCTCATATGTTCTCCGAATTAAATGTGTTAAACAAAGCTATGAAT
>Ga0308002_1000185_pt1 | contig 25452 bp, 39 predicted proteins | sample Neamet34_FD_203148 | JGI IMG/M metagenome (GOLD analysis project Ga0308002, IMG submission 203148) | Marine microbial communities from water near the shore, Antarctic Ocean - #34 | ecosystem: Environmental > Aquatic > Marine > Unclassified | place: Southern Ocean | collected 2014-06-06
AATGCAGAACTGATTGAGATAAAACCAGCAAACCAGTCTATTCCAAGTCTCGCAAAAGGCAGGGCACAACAGGCACAAGTTGCAATCAACTATGCCAAGTGGGATGCCGCGACACATTGGGCTAAGAAAAGGGGCATGAAGTTTCGAGTTCTCAATGAGGGCGATATATACGCCAACACTAAGAAACAAAAGCCTCGCAAAAAGAAATAAACACCTTAGGACCGTTTAATTACTGGCTTGTCCGTTTTTATTCTAAGGTTAGAACGCTAGTTTAGTGTTCTAAGGATGCCGTTATCCTTTATCTTGTATTATCGCTACTACACTATATAAAAAACGGCAACTTATTATAGATAAATACGTATATAACTGTATTTAAGGATGTATTATGACTAAAAAATTAGAAGAAACTTTCAACTTGGCTCCAACTGATGAAAAAGACCCATTAGATGCGTACAATGATGACAGATTGAGTACTAATAAAGATGTCGAGTCGTTGACCAATCAGATTGTTCCTTCAATAGAAGAATCAAAAGAAATATCAGAACTTCTATATGCTGAATTAGAGACTACAGAGAAGATCGATAGTGCGTTACCACTTGTTCGAGATCTTAATGAACACGATAAAGAGATGGACGATATTCATAAGATGGCATTAGATGCGTTCACCGATTTACTTTCATTGGGAATGAACGTAGAAATTCATGCTGGCGCAAAGTTGCTAGAAACAGCGAATCAGATGTTGAAAACTGCCATGGAAGCAAAAGATAGCAAGGTAGATAGAAAGTTAAAGATGATTGGACTTCAATTACAGAAAGCAAAACTAGATCATAGTATCACGAAATCAGTTAAATCTGATGGTTCTGAACTCGAAAGCGAGGGTACTGTTATAATGGATAGAAATGAATTGCTAAAGCGAATAGAGAATGCCAAGAAAGACATAAAAAATGATAAATAAGAATAGAGCGAAAGCAATTACTTAGCAGAGAACATATTATGAAAAAAACATTTAAACAATATTTAACAGAGTCTACTAAAGAACACAAATTTACATTGCGGTTCTGTTGTGACTTGGACGAAGCCCAAGAAAATCGTATTGAATCATTTTTGTCAAAATATGATCTTAAAACGATGTCAAAGACATCTACTACACCAATTACTAAGAACCCAATGTTCTTTGCTGGTGCAACGAATTCAAAAGTTTCAAAAATCGAAATAGTTACTGGTTATCCACTATCAGCAGACATTCTTCAGCAACAATTAAGTGATGTAATTGGTGTATCATTGACAGACGTTGTTGTTCATCCAGAAGGATGGGAAGAAGACGTAGCAGAAGATGATGACAAAGAAAAAGAAGCAATTTTAGGTACAGAGTATGATGATAAATCAGATGCTGGCAAATCTTACGGCAAGACATTTGTGGATAAATTTTTGAACGACCTAGAGAAAAAAGAATATGATACTGTAGAAAATGAACTAAGTATCAAACAGAAATCTGATCCAGCGCCGGAACAGATGTCCAAAGATGAACAATCAAGTGCATCAGTTATTAGCGGAGAAGCAAATGGAAAGTAAAAAGCATTATAATCTGTCAACGACAGAAGACAACGGTCAGTCTATTACGACTACCAATACAAGTACAGAGCATCCAGCAGAAATTTTACGTATGATGCAATTAGCAGGTATTCAAGGCAGTCCTGTAGTACATCAACATGAAGAAATTGAAGAAGAAGTTGAATCAGAATTCAAACCTACTCCTGCAAATGATAAGTTAGACTTAGATGATTATTCTAAAAAATCACCAGAAAGTATCAACAAGCAAAATAAAGAACTTCAGCCATCTCGTGGCGATAATCCATTAGAGTACTCAATTGATGAGAATGAGATTTTTGAAGGACTAATGAAAGAGTTCAATGAAAGTGAGCAAATTGCAGAAGAAAGAACTGACGAAATTTTACCAGTAATCGGAGCGGTGGTCGGAGCAGTTGCAAAAAAAGCCATCGGCGCTATTGTGAGAAATCCAATTAAATCAATTGCGGCAGCAAGTCTACTTAAAAAAGATGAGCCAGCACCAGTTAATGCTAGTTCAAAGAAAAAAGGCGCAAAATTAAACGCAGTTAAAGAAGAAACTGAAGAATTAGAAGAAGCCCAAAGCCCAGCACAAAAGGCAGCATTCGCAAAAATGTTAGCCGCTAAGAAAGGCAAAACTGAGCCTACAATGAAAGATGAACCGAAGGCTGATGATGACAAGAAAGAGCCAACTATGAAAGATGAGCCAAAGGCTAATGATGACAAGAAAGAACCTACTATTTCAGAAGCAGAAGAAAAATGTGCTTGTGGACATGATTCAGATTGTGATTGTGATTCAGATTGTGATTGTGGTTGTAATGCAGTCAATGAAGCAGAAGAAAAATGTTCATGTGGACATGATTCAGATTGTGATTGTAGTTCAGATTGTGATTGTGGTTGTAACGCAGTTAATGAAGCACAAGCAAGATTGGCTAAGTTAGTAAAATATTAAAATAGCAAATTGTTAATATAAGAGGCAGCCTTCGGGCTGCCTTTTTTGTTGATAAATACTATTAAATAATTAAGTGAGTATATAACTTGGCAGATTTAACTAAAAAACCATACGCAAAAACGCAGTTTAGTAACACGCAGTTGCTAGAATTCAGTAAGTGTATGTCTGACCCATTCTATTTTCTGGACAATTACTTTTGGATTCAGCATCCAACCCGAGGTAAAATATCATACAAAGCATTCGATTATCAGAAAGACCTCGCGAATTCTTATCATAATTTTAGATTCTCAATATCAATGTTGGGAAGACAGATGGGTAAGTCAACGACAGCGGCAGGATATTTATTATGGTATGCAATGTTCATGCCAGACCAAACTATCTTAATAGCGGCGCATAAGTACGCAGGCGCCCAGGAAATAATGCATAGAATTAGATATGCGTATGAGATGTGTCCTGATTTTATTAGGGCAGGTGTTACAAACTACAATAAAGGTAGTATTGAATTTGATAATGGCTCGCGTATTATGGCACAGGCAACGACAGAGAACACTGGTCGTGGTCTTTCTATATCATTATTGTACGCAGATGAGTTTGCGTTCGTAAGACCGACAATAGCAAAAGAATTCTGGACATCAATCTCTCCTACGTTGGCTACAGGTGGTAAAGCAATTATCACATCAACTCCTAACTTAGATGATGACCAATTCGCAATGATTTGGAGTGGTGCTAACAAGAGATTAGATGCGTACGGCAATGCAACAGAAGTGGGAATCAATGGTTTTAGACCATATCAGGCGGTATGGCATCAACATCCCGACAGAGATGCACAATGGGCATCAGAAGAAGAGGGCCGAGTTGGTAAAGAACGATTCCTTCGAGAACACGAGTGTCAATTCATAGCATATGATGAAACATTGGTCGATAGTCTCAAGTTATCAACTATCAAGGGTATTGAACCCACAATGAGAACTGGACAAGTCAGATGGTACGAGAATATCAATAAAGAGTCTACATATGTTGTTGGATTAGATCCTTCTATGGGTACTGGTGGAGATAATGCCGCGATTGAAGTGTGGGCATTGCCTGAATTAGTTCAAGTAGCAGAATGGCAAAATAACAAGACTGATATACGTGGACAAGTGGTAACGATGCATAATATTCTTTCGATAATTAACGATGAGGTGAAGGAATTGGGCAACTCGTCACCAGAAATATACTGGAGCGTAGAGAATAATTCATTGGGCGAAGCGGCATTGATTGTTATTGAAGAGATGGATGAAGACAGATTTCCTGGTACATTCTTACATGAACCTAAGAAGAAAGGTAGACAACGTGTATCAAGAAAAGGATTCACTACGACATACAAATCAAAGATTACGGCATGTATGAAGATGAAATCTTGGATTGAAAGTGACAAGATGTTACCGATGAGTAAGAATTTCATAAGAGAATTAAAGACATTCATAGCAAAGGGAAAAAGTTATGAAGCGAAATCGGGTGAAACAGATGATTTGGTATCAGCGACACTATTATGTGTAAGACAGATACAAGTTATCTCTAGATTCGAAGAAGGATACGAGGAACTACTTGGTGAGCGGTTGGATGTAGATGTTGAGTACAATGAACCCCTTCCTATCATATTTTGATAAATACTACAAAAGGGAAAACGTTAAATTATGGCTATAAATTTAGATAACATCGCAACCAAAGTAATGAAATTAATGCAAGGCAGTGGTCTTCAAATGAAGATGTTTGATGCTACCAATGGCAAAAGTGTGGCATCGCCAGACAGTGCTAGATATTTCTACGTCAAAGAACCAAATATGATGGTTCACATTGACGATTCTACTAAAGAATTAAAGTTTCATATTGGTGAAGATATTGATATCGATAACCCAGACATCAATAATATGATGAAGCAACTAAAAACTATGGCACGTACTAACATGTTAGACTTTGATATCCGTTCATTCGGAAAACATATCGAACCTAAAAATTACACATACAAGATTGAACAAAATAAGGAGCAAACTATGAATGACCTAGTCAGTGAAGGCATGGGCCCATTGTCGGGCTCTTCGAAAACAAGTCGTCAAACATTGGAAAATGTAAGATTGATTGTTAAGCACCAAACAGCAGTAAATGAAGAACAAAGAGGAGCAAGATCACGTAACATTTCTTCTCTATTCATTGAAAATGCAGATGGTGAAAGATTTAAGTATCCGTTTAAACATTTGAATGGTGCTAGAGCGATGGCAAGACACGTATCAACTGGTGGAGTTCCATCTGACGTTGTAGGTGAATCTATTATTGAGTTATCAAGTAACTTATCAAAATTGAAAGAATTTATGAACGTGGTTAATCAACAGAAATTAGTAAACGAAGATAATCGTTCTGTTGTATCTAACGTTAAGCGTAGTATGAATACTATCAAAGAGAGTATTAAGAGAATTCAAGGTGCAAAAGGCTACGCTAATTTCGTAGAAGGTATTGCTCTTAAAGAAGAACAAGAAGTGGCTTCAGAAATCACAGAAGATACTATCAATTCATATGTAAAGAAGTTTACAAAATCTACGTTTGAAGAGTCATTAAAGGATATTATTCCATTAGTACACAAAGTAAACGAAGAAGAAACTGTTAATCGCAGAGTTAATCAAGTAGACAGAGTTAAAGAAATCATGTCAGCGACAGTAAAGAAAACTGGTGAAAAGATTAATACGATTTCATTTGGTGATTCTAGAGATCCTGAATATGATTATAGTCAAATCAAAAAGCAATATGCTGAACCACGTACGGCTGATGAAGCGGCACAACGTAAAGTTGATATGATTGCGATGACATTTGATGATTTATCAGACAGAGTTGTAGTTGATACTTTACTTGACAAGAAGCAGAAAAAGAAAGGTCACGATTTAGCGGCTGAAATTTCATTCTTCTTGACTGATGTTGCTAACGAGATTCGTGCTAATCCAGCCGGTCTAGGAAAAGATGAACTACAAGTAGCAGGTCACTTGTTGAAATTATCTAAAGCGACTATCGAAAAAGTTGAACCAAAATCAGCAGATGAGCGTATAAGCGAGATGCTTGAAGAATCTTTTGCGAAATTCGTCATTATCTAGTTGACAAACACACCCCAATTGTGTTATAATAAAGGAAGTTAAGTGCTTCCTTTTTTATTGTCTATAATTTAAGGTAAAATTTAGATTTAAAAAACATTCAAAAAGTAGTATTTAACGCTTGACTTTTACAAAAAAGATAAGTATAATAGTATCATGCTTAACAGATGATACATTTAGGCTAATAAAAAAACTAATAATATAACAAACTAATAAAGGCTAATATAGGAGAATACTATGGCTACACTAGCAGAAATTCGCGCAAAACTACTTGCGCAAGATAACAAAGCATCAGAAAAATCTCAATCTAATCGAGGTTCAGATGCCGTTTACCCATTCTGGAACATGGATAATGATAATACAGCAGTATTACGTTTTCTACCAGACTCAGATCAAACCAACACTTTCTTTTGGCGCGAACGTCAAGTTATTAAACTTCCGTTCCCAGGCGTTAAAGGTGGTGATGAATCAAAACGAGTAATCGTTCAGGTTCCTTGTGTTGAAATGTGGGGCGAACCATGTCCGATTCACGCAGAAATTCGTCCTTGGTTTAAAGACCCAGCGATGGAAGATCTTGGTCGTACATATTGGAAGAAGCGTTCATACGTATTCCAAGGATTACTTTCAACAGACCCTATCGGTGGTGAAACACCAGACAATCCAATTCGTAGGTTTATTATCGGACCACAAATCTTCAAGTTATTGAAGGCGGCTCTAATGGACCCAGATATGGATAACATGCCAACTGATTATGAAGCGGGTACTGATTTCCGTCTAACTAAGACGCAAAAAGGTCAATACGCAGATTATTCAACTTCAAGTTGGTCACGTAAAGAACGCTCTCTGAACGAAGACGAACGTGCGGCAATTGAAACTCATGGTCTTTTTGACTTGAATGATTATATGCCAAAACGTCCAACTGCTGATGATATGAAAATCATCACAGAAATGTTCGAAGCATCAGTTGATGGTGAACTATATGACCCTGCTCGTTGGGGACAACACTATAAACCTTACGGCTTAGATGTTCCTGCGGGAACTTCAGCACCAACTACTACTAATACTCCTGCTCCGAAAGTAGAAGAAGTAAAAGAAGCAATGGCTGAAGTTGCAACAGCGCCAGTTCTAACTACGGTACCATCAGCACCTGCTGAAGCACCAAAGTCAGACGCGGCAGATATCTTAGCAATGATTCGTAGTCGCAAAACCGACTAGTAAATCAATGAAGAGTGTGGGAAATATTCCACACTCTTTTTCAACATAAGGAGAATATATATGGCAAGGGCATTTGATGCGAGTAAATTTCGCAAATCTATAACGAAATCTGTACCTGGTATGAGTGTTGGTTTCAGAGATCCAGACACATGGGTATCAACAGGCAATTATTGTCTGAACAAACTAATTTCTAATGATTTCTATAAAGGCATTCCACTCGGTAAAGTAACAGTATTTGCTGGTGAAAGTGGAGCAGGAAAATCATATATTGCGGCTGGCAATATTGTAAAAGAAGCACAAGATCAAGGTATTTACGTAGTACTACTCGACAGTGAAAACGCACTGGATGAATCGTGGCTTAAAGCATTAAACGTTGATACTTCGATAGATAAACTATTAAAATTAAACGTAGCAATGATTGATGATGTTGCTAAAATCATTTCAGACTTTATGAAAGGTTACCGAGAAGACCACGAAGGCACAGATCACGCAGATCGTCCTAAGGTTTTGTTTGTAGTTGACAGTTTGGGAATGATGATGACACCTACTGACGTTGACCAGTTCAACAAAGGTGACATGAAAGGCGACATGGGTCGTAAGCCAAAAGCACTCGCGTCATTAGTACGTAACAGTGTGAATATGTTTGGTGATTATAATGTAGGTTTAGTTGCGACTAACCATACATACGCATCACAAGATATGTTTGATCCAGATGATAAGATTTCTGGTGGACAAGGCTTTATCTACGCAAGTTCAATCGTAGTAGCAATGCGCAAGTTGAAGTTAAAAACTGACGCAGACGGCAACAAAACATCACAAGTACATGGCATCAGAGCCGCGTGTAAAGTGATGAAGACACGATACTCAAAACCATTTGAGTCTGTTCAAGTTGAGATTCCATATGAAACTGGAATGTCACCATACTCTGGATTAGTTGAATTCTTTGAAGCAAAAGGATTACTAGTCAAGCAAGGTAACAGGTTGAAGTATGTAACAAAGAAGGGTGAAGAAATGATTGAATTCCGTAAGAATTGGTCAGATGAAAAACTTGACGTTGTTATGAGTGAATGGAACGATGAAAGTATCGATGCTGAAAAGCATGAATTAGTTCAACAATCTGATGAATTATCCGAAGAAATTTAGTTCGGAATATATAAATACAATACTCTTGTCAGGCGGCGAGAGTATAACTTTTAATACAAACATACGAGAGAGGGTGTGGAATGGAATCAGAACAACTTTATGAACTATGGGAAAATCTAATATCTTATGTACCCGCGAAAGACCGTTTAGAGGCAGGGGAAGTATTCATTAAGATGCTAGATGATTCTGGAATGAGTCCCGATGATATTGAAATATTGATTCAAGGCGACAACACATTACAGGCGGCATTAGACATGTACTTTGATGAAGAAGACGACACTAACGATGATGAAGAAGACTGGGAATAATGAATTGGTATAGCAAAGTTACTAAAGACTGGAGTGAAATCCCAAACTGTATTCAATTCTTTGAAAGCGAATTATTGGATGCTAGAAAAGAAGTACACATCAAAGGAAACATTGAAAAGAACGCCACATATCTACCTGCATATGTTGAATTGCGCTTCGGACAATTACAAGAAATAGAAGCAATTTTAGAACACTTGAATATTCAGTTACGCAAAAAGCGAAGTGAGTATTTACGAAAGTATCTAGAGAATTACAACAAAGTGTTAAGTAGCCGAGATGCGGAAAAATACGCAGACGGTGAAGATGAAATTGTTGGAGTTGGCGAACTAATAAATGAAGTAGCACTTGTGAGAAATCAATACCTAGGAATAACAAAGGGTTTTGAAATAAAACATTTCCAACTGTCAAACATTATTAAGTTAAGAGTAGCAGGCATGGAAGATTCAGAAATTAACACATATTAGGAAATGAATATGACAGACATACAAGTAGTTAAAAGAGACGGAGAAAAAGAGAATCTTGATTTAGAGAAAATGCACAAAGTAGTCTTTGCGGCATGTCACGACATAAATGGCGTTTCAGTTAGCGAACTTGAACTAAAGTCACATATTCAATTCTACGATGGTATTACGAGTACAGAAATTCAAGAAACATTAATCAAGGCAGCATCAGAACTAATTAACGAGCATACTCCGAACTATCAATGGGTTGCTGGAAACTTGATTAATTATCATATTAGAAAAGAAGTATATGGCACATTTACCCCATGGCATGTATCTGAGTTAGTCAGTCAGAACGTTGCATCTGGATTCTATGACGAATCATTATTAACAGATTACACCGCAGAAGAATGGGACAAGATTAACGGATTCATTAGGCACGATAGAGATTTCGATATTACTTATGTTGGAATGGAACAATTTCGTGGAAAATATTTAGTACAGAACAGAGTTGAAAAGCGCCTTTACGAAACGCCACAAATGGCATATGTATTGATTGCGGCTACGTTGTTTAGTCAGTACGCAAAAGAAGAAAGATTAAAATGGGTTAAAGATTATTACGATGCTATCAGTACTTTTGATATCTCTTTGCCTACGCCAGTTATGGCAGGAGTACGTACTCCACAACGTCAGTTCAGTAGTTGTGTATTAATTGAAACAGATGATTCATTAGACTCTATTAATGCGACAACTAGTGCAATTGTGAAATACGTGTCTCAGAAAGCAGGTATCGGCATTGGAGCGGGTAGTATACGTGCTATTAACTCCCCTATTAGAAACGGCGATGCAAGTCATACTGGAGTGATACCATTTTACAGGTTATTCCAAACAGCAGTGAAGTCTTGCTCACAGGGTGGTGTACGCGGTGGTGCCGCAACCTTATACTACCCTATCTGGCATTATGAAGTAGAAGATTTGTTGGTTCTAAAGAATAACAAAGGAACTGAAGACAATCGTGTTCGTCACATGGATTATGGTGTACAGTTCAATAAACTAATGTACGAACGTCTAATGACTGGTGGCGATATTACATTGTTCTCACCAGCAGATGTTCCTGGTTTGTATGATTCGTTTTTTGCTGACCAAGACAAGTTTAAAAAATTATACGAGAAAGCAGAAAAGACTGCTAGTATCAGAAAGAGAAGTGTTCCCGCAATTGAATTGTTCAGTTCTTTTATGAACGAACGCAAGAACACTGGCAGAATCTATCTAATGAACGTTGACCATGCAAATGATCATAGTTCGTTTATAACAGAAAAAGCACCAATCAAGCAATCTAATTTATGTTGTGAGATTAACTTGCCTACTAAACCATTAAAGCATATCTTTGATGAAGAGGCAGAAATTGCGTTGTGTACTTTGAGCGCAATCAACTGGGGCAACATTAAATCACCAGCAGACTTCAAGAAGCCATGTGAATTAGCAGTAAGAGGATTAGATGCGTTATTAGATTATCAACGATATCCAATTCTAGCGGCTGAATTAGCAACGAATAATCGTAGACCACTTGGAGTTGGTATTATCAACTTCGCATATTGGTTAGCAAAGAACGACACTAATTACACTAATACCGACTTAGAATTAGTTGATGAATGGGCAGAAGCATGGTCATACTATCTCATTAAGGCATCAAACACATTAGCCAAAGAAAAGGGCGCATGTCCGAAGTCAGATGAAACAAAGTATGGACATGGTATTGTACCGATTGATACTCGTAAGAAAGAGATTGACGAACTTGTTCCTCATGTTGAGAGAATGGATTGGACATCATTACGAGCGGACCTTAAAGAATACGGAGTTCGTAACTCTACTCTAATGGCTCTTATGCCTGCTGAAACATCAGCACAGATAAGTAATAGTACGAACGGCATTGAGCCACCAAGAAGTTTCATTTCGATCAAACAATCGAAACATGGTGTATTGAAGCAAGTTATTCCCGGCATCCATAGATTGAAAAACAAGTATGAACTTCTTTGGGATCAAGAATCTCCAGAAGGATACTTAAAGATTGTATCAGTATTACAGAAATATATTGACCAAGGTATCTCAGTGAACACAAGTTATAATCCTGTGTTCTTTGAAGATGAAAAGATACCAATGAGTGTTATGTTGCAACATCTTATTATGTTTTATAAGTATGGCGGAAAGCAGTTATACTACTTTAACACATTCGATGGCCAAGGTGAAATTGATGTAGACAAATTAAATGGTGTAGAATTAGCACCGGGTTTATTAGATGATGAAGATTGTGATAGTTGTACTATCTAACAAGGAAAACAAAATAAATGGCTATTTTTAATATAGAGAATAAAACTGACCATACACACGCCCAAGCGTTCTTAGACAAGAACGGTAGGGCAGCATTACAGCGATACGATGTATTGAAGTATAAACAGTTTGATAAGTTGACTGATAAGCAATTGGGCTTCTTTTGGCGTCCTGAAGAAATTGATGTTTCGAAAGATTCCAATGATTTCAAGAACTTAACTGTACACGAACAGCATATCTTTACATCAAATCTAAAACGACAAATCTTATTAGATTCAGTACAAGGTAGGGCGCCAGCAGAAGCATTCGGCCCTTTGATTTCTATTCCAGAATTAGAAGCATGGACGACAGCATGGACTTTCAGTGAAACAATTCACTCGCGTTCATATACACATATTATTCGTAATGTGTATGCTAATCCAAGTGTTATATTTGACGAAATGCTCGAAGTTAAAGAGATTATTGATTGTGCTTCAGATATCACAGAGTGCTACGAAGAGTTACATAAGGCTTCTTTATATTATCAATTGTTAGGAGAAGGTACTCATACTGTTAATCGTAAGAGAGTAGAAGTTGATTTGTATGAACTTAAAAAGTTATTATACAAGACTCTTATGAGTGTAAACATCCTAGAAGGCGTAAGATTCTACGTATCATTTGCATGTTCATGGGCATTTGCTGAACTTAAAAAGATGGAAGGCAATGCTAAGATTATAAAATTAATCGCACGAGATGAAAATTTACACCTAGCATTCACTCAGTCTTTGTTGAAGATTTTACCAAAAGATGACCCAGATTATATTTCAATTGCGAAAGAAACAGAAGAAGAATGTATTCAAATGTTTGTTGATGCAGTTAAGCAAGAGAAAGAATGGGCAAGTTATTTGTTCAAAGACGGCTCTATGATTGGTCTTAACGCAGAATTATTACATCAATATATTGAATGGATATGTTGTAAGCGTATGCTTGCCATCAATCTAAAATGTCCATTTGCGGTCCCACAATCAAATCCATTGCCATGGACACAAAAGTGGATTGCTGGTGGAGATGTTCAAGTAGCACCACAAGAAACAGAAATAACATCTTATATCACCGGTGGTGTAAAACAAGATGTATCAACCTCAAGTTTTGGCGGAATGACATTATGATGCAATTAGATAAAATTGGTACAATAGAGTATGAAGTGAAAGATTTCGTGGCATTGGTTCCTCATAATGATGCTAATTTTTGTTTGGTTCCTAGAACTGTTGACCAAAAGAATATCTTAAAATTACAAAAGATTATGATGGATATTGGCAATGCTAATGTAAAAAATGGCACATGTGAAAAATATAGGACAGTAATGACATTTGTAGATGATTATCCATTAGTAGAATTGTATACTGAATAATGCGTTATATTATAGAAGACGGCGAAGTACATTGTATTAGAAAATTTGTATTACATGAATTTGATGGTACTGACCAAACATACACTAAAGATTATACAGAGGATTACGCAGAAAATAACTTAGTCAGTTGGTTAAACGAAACAGAAGGTCATAGAGAATGGATAGATCGATACGCTAGAGACTTATCTATCCAGAAGCAATACAGGCCTATAGATGACGAACATTGTTACATTGTCTCGGTAGATCTGACTGAATCAAGATACGCAGAGTATCTTTTAATTTTTAAGTAAAGAGAAAATAATGCATATAAAGAAAACAATCGTAATGGTAACAGGTGGTTTTGATCCATTGCATAGTGGACATATTGCTTATTTCAAAGCAGCCAAAGAATTAGGTGATATTCTCATAGTCGGTTTAAACTCCGATGAATGGTTAGAACGCAAAAAGGGTCAAGCGTTTATGTCATGGAATGAACGACTTTGTATAGTTAATAATCTATCAATGGTAGATGAAGTGTTCACATTCATGGACGATGATGATACTGCTATAAACTTTATAAAACAAGTAAGAGCGCATTATCCTACTGATAAATTAGTCTTTGCTAACGGCGGAGATAGAACAAATGAGAATGTACCAGAAATGGTATTCGATGATGTCGAGTTTGTATTCGGTGTCGGTGGAGAGAATAAGAAAAACTCTAGCAGTTGGATATTAGACGAGTGGAAAGCACCCAAGACACATCGTGATTGGGGATATTATCGAATCTTACACGAAGATGGAATCACTACTAAAGTAAAAGAACTAACAGTTGAACCTGGCGAATCATTAAGTCTTCAGTATCATTATGATAGACACGAGTATTGGCAGGTAACTTCGGGTGTTGCTACGTGTGAAATAGACGGTATAAGACATACACTGCATGTTGGAGAATCGATAGTTATTCCAACGACAGCGTGGCACAAGTTAAGTAATAATGGTCCCTTGCCATTACGTATCGTAGAGATTCAATCAGGAACGCGATGCGTAGAAGAAGATATTGTAAGAGCAGAATCTTGGTCAACCCAAGATATTGGTGATATTTAAAATAACTATAAGGAAATACTATGAATCTATTAAGTTTAACAGAGAGCGAAATAAATCAATTAATCCAATCTTTAAAAATCAATCCAAATATTGAAGAAGATGATAAGTCCCCTACTTTGATTTGGCTCACGGAACAACTAACAGAGCAACAAGTTGGTGGAGCCTGGAAGCGTAGACTAAGAGAGAAAGGTCACGTTATTTAATTTATGTTCACCGAATTAAAAAATGTAATCTACGCAGTTCTTATAACTTCGATATTTATATTTATATTTGTAAAGTCAGTAGAAGCATCTCCACACGAGATACCTATTTCCGATGTAATTACTTTACCAGATGAATTATTAGACAAAGCAATGGCAGTAATGGTCCTAGGAGGAATTGACTATTATGTAGATAAGTGTACTGAATTGACCCCACGTGGTATTGAGTATAGAGACACCATTATTTCGTATCACGAAATCAACGCAGAGTTGTTACCTATCAATCCGGGATACATCAAAGGAGCATTATCAGTTTCAATATACAATTGTGATGAAATGTACGAGTTAGTGACAACATTAGAAGATAGTGAAATTGTATTAAAACCAGAGAAAATTAGTTGACATCGGCATTTTATTGTGTTATACTATTTAAAAAGGAGATAGCGATATGTTAGGATTTAATAAAGTATGGAAGTTTCACACAGATTTTATTCGAAATCGTCCCGTCTTTAGTGCTTATGTGGCTTGGACTGAAGGTGTAGTAATGGGCGTTTTATTAATGTATTTTTTAAAGTAGGAGAAGTAAAATGGCATTTGATATGTTTAAACTACACAAGTTGTCTGACCATCTTGAGTCAGAAGCATTTGAACACGCTCAGTGGGCAATTCAATCATTCTATGAACTCGAACTAACCGAGAATGAATATGGTTATGAACAGGGCGTAGAAGAAGTTCTCAACGAAGAACAGATTAACGAGATAGAAGCCTATGTGGCTAAATGGTGTGCACCAGACAAATGGCACGAACCATACACTATTTCTTGTCTCAATACTATCGTTGACCGATGGCACGAAGAGAACGAAGATTATGATTAAATTTAAAGTTGGAACATTAATTGAACACAGAAAGAGTCATAAGATGGCGAAAATCACTGATTATTATCAGCCGCCTGACAGTTACTCAATCTGTATAACGTACAGATATGTAGACTCAGACCAAGGTCGTACCATTATGGATACTTCTGAAGAACGATTTGAGCAAAACTGGGAAATTAAAGATGTCGAAGCCACAACTTAAAACTTTACTTGGTACCTATGATTTCGATAATGGGTACGGCGCATCGGTGATAATGAATGAAATATCATATGGTGGTAAAATGGGACTATACGAAATAGCAGTTTTACACGATGGCTACATATGTTATGACACAGATATCACAGATGATGTGCTTGGTTTTTTAACTAAATCTGCTGTTAATGATATTTTAGAGAAGATATCGAATCTATCTCCCAAAACTTGACAAATACATAAATAGTGTTATAATAGTAGTTAAGAGATAAAAAAGGAGTTAGTCGTTATGTATGACCCATCAATGATTGAGATTTTAATTGGAAGTGCTATCGCAGTCGGAGTTTATTATCTTTACAATTCTGAATAGGAGTTACTATGGTAAAAATGACACTAAGTACCAACACGAACGAATGGGTTGCTATTGGTCCCACGGACAAAGATTTCAACACTAAGTTTGCTTACACTATTAAAGAGATGAAGGACATGAAAGGGTCGATTGATCGTGGATTAGAAACCTTTATGAAGGCCCTCGCGATCGAAGGGTCAAAATAACAATAATTATAAATTTCTTTTATCTCACTTTGGTCCCCTATATGGGGACTTTTTTTTACTTGGCGTAATTGACGCTTCGGTGTGAACCTGGCTGAGGCATCGCGCCTGCTGAAAAATGTCTGTCAGGATATCCTGTATCATATAGCACAGATTTTGTTGGAATTACTCTAGCGAATGGTTTCTTCTTAGTCATTACTTTGTGCCTATTTTACCTAGTGGAGTAAACGATACTAGTAACCAAAGCAGTCCAGCCGCAATACCCGTCATAAGTGCTTCAGTTGTATCGCCTGCGAAGTGTGATGGATGTATATTAAAATCAACAATCGTAGTTATTACCGCAACCAATCCTGCCATTGAATACTTATTGTCGCTAATTGCTTTAGTCTTTATACTAAAAGAAAGTGCTACTAAAACTAAACCCACAATGCCCGCTGTCTTAAACGCAGTCATCCAGTGCATTAGTGTTATTGCTGACATATTGCCTTGAACCATTAACATAAGGCACGGTGGTGCCACTTTTGCGATTGCGTGTCCAAACAATGCTAATTTAGTAGTTATAATTTCCATAGTATTCTCTCCTCGTTGTATTACTGTTATTTATTAAAAAAGCTCTAAAGATAGTGTTTTTATACTATTCAAAAACTTGACAAACTTTCAAAGTATGCTATAATAAGAGTATATTAAATGAGAAGGAATGAATTATGACAAAATTATTTGAAAAGACTAGGTTTATGACTTCTGCTGGATATGTCCACTATGATTGTGGTGCTGATCGCAGGTTTGTCGCACGTTTCAAGTACAATAGGGCTAACGCTGGTCCATTTGTTACATTTCTTTGTAAGAACTTTGAAGTAGAAGAATACTTCACTCTATTAGAGGCTGGAAGCACTCCAGTTGCTATCCTAGAGACAAAAGGCTATGTTTCGCCTAGTGCTAAGAAACTTTGTAAAAAGTTGGGGTTTCCGTTGACACTTGAAGGCTACAAAGACGCAATTCACTTTATCGCATCTGAACAGGCAGAAAAGTTCAGTGCCCCGGAGTTCCATGTATGATAGATTTAGACGAAGTACTAGCATTCGCTACTGAGGCACACACTGGCCAACTCAGGAAATACACAGGTGACGATTATATTGTTCATCCAATAGCAGTATCAGAATTGGTTAAAATTCACGGCGGTAGTCTGGAACAGCAAGCCGCAGCCCTTTTACACGATACTGTAGAAGATTGCGATGTGACCCTTGACGATATCGAGAAAGAGTTTGGTACAGATATCGCCTCTTTAGTTTATTGGTTAACAGATACTAGTAAACCAGAAGATGGAAATAGAGCAATTAGAAAAGCCATTGACGCAGAAAGATTGGGCAATGCTCCGGCGGAAGCACAATTTGTTAAAGTGGCTGATTTGATTGATAACACTAAGTCTATCGTTGAATTTGATTCTAGTTTTGCTAAAGTATATTTGAGAGAAAAATCTATATTGTTGTCAAAAATGACAAAAGTTCACGATTCATCATTATTCACTTTAGCATATCACCAACTGGAAATGTTTTAATGGCATATATATCTGTACCAGAAGTTAAGGAAATCCGTCATGCTCTTAAAGTGCGTTTCGGAGAGAAACTGAAATTCTCGGTCCGAAGACGATTTCATCATACTGTGGTGGTTTCTATCTTATCGGGTGATATAGATTTTGAAGATATAGGACGTGATGCGCCACAACGAATTGCAACTTTTCGATCTCGTGCATCTACCTATGGCAAACATAACTCATTGTTTGGTGACATTGTTAGTATAATTCAAACACCAGAACAAGGAGTGTATCCTTGTGAACTATCTCAAGAATATACTATATCATATTTTTATCATTTAGAAGTTGGTAAGAAAGGCAACCTTTATAAATTCGCAGGAGTAAAGAAATGATTAGAGCAAAAACTGAAAAGACAGAACTTGTTATTGATTTGACTGGACCACAGGGCAACGCATATTCTCTATTGGCTCAAGCAAAATTACTTGCTATACACTTAGAATTAGATTTTGATAAAATTAGTACTGAAATGATGGCTGGTGATTACGAAAATCTACTACAAGTCTTCGATGCTAACTTTGGAGACTATGTAGTACTTGAACGATAATGTTCAAAAACTTGACAGATCCTATATTTGTGTTATAATTGTTGTATAAGTTAATTAAGTGAGAGAGCAGTTATGAATAATGTCAAAATTGAAAACGGTTTATATAACAATAAAGATATTAACGGGGTTTTTCCTTTAATCAAAGGTATTACGAAATCAAAAGACGGTTCGTATTTTGTAACAGTTAATGCTAGTGAATCAGAAGAAAAAGTATTCACGGGTCGTTCTAATGTGCGAGTTAAGATTCGCACTCATGACCAGATTACAATGTTAGACGAAACAGCGAAAGAAGTCAAAAAAGTTGTTGAAACTGAAGACCAAGCAATTGAACGAATTGCTGAACGTTTCAAGATCTTAGAAGAAATGACAAATGCCACTCTCGATGGAATTGTGAGAGGCATGGTTGTTACAGGGCCACCAGGTGTCGGCAAGACATACGGCGTTGAACAAGTTCTTGAAAAAGATAGTTTGTTTGATGTAATGGCTTCTCGACCAGTGCGTCATAATTTTGTTAAAGGCGCCATGTCTGCTCTTGGTTTATACAAGATTCTTTACGATTATAAAGATGCGAAAAACATTCTTGTTCTTGACGATTGTGATAGTATCTTGTTCAATGAAGATGCTTTGAACATTCTTAAAGCCGCGCTTGACTCGTGTAAGAAACGTAGGATTTCATGGAATACTGAATCTCACTTGTTGCGTAGGGAAGGTGTGCCACAGCAGTTTGAGTTTAACGGTTCAGTTATCTTTATTACAAACTTAAAGTTTGACAATATGCGTAGCACGAAAATCAAAGATCACTTAGATGCTATTATGTCTCGTTGTCACTATCTTGATTTAACACTTGATACGACTCGTGATAAGATTATGCGAATTAAACAAATTGCCCGAGACGGTGGATTGTTTGATACTAAAGGTTTAACAAAAGAACAAGAAGTAGAAATCATTGATTTCATGGTCGAGAAGAAAGATCGATTACGTGAAGTGTCGTTACGAATGGCTCAAAAAATTGCTGACCTACGTAACATGGATACTAATCGTTGGAAATTACTTGCTGAATCTACCTGTATGAAGCGTAACGTTTAAGTAAAAGTTTAAGCGGCATCGAGTTTTCTCTCTTTACTCGATTGCCGTTTTTTTATATCCGCTGTAAAATGACTTGTATTTGCCTTTAAAGTGTGTTATAATGTCTTATACATCAAGGAACATCAGAATAAATGAATAAATGTACAATAGTGATTAAAGACGAGGTTAACGTAAAGTTAGAAGGTCTTGATCCATCAACCCGAAGAAAGTGTAGTGATAAGTTAAAGTTTTTCTTACCACACGCATTTCATATGCCCGCGTATAAACTTGGTCGTTGGGACGGTACTGTTCGGTTTTGTGACGTTGGCGGTCGTACTTTTTTAAACTTATTAGACGATGTACTGCCTGTAATCATAGAAGCAGGATATGAAATCGTAGTAGACGACAAGCGTGAAAGTGAAGAAATGTCTTTTGAACACGTGACTGAAAACTTCTGGGAAGGAGTCACTTGGCCCGAAGGACATATGGCTGCTGGTGAACAAATCATGTTACGAGATTACCAAGTAGATGTAATCAATCAATTTATATCAGCACCACAATGTCTCCAAGAGATAGCCACGGGCGCAGGTAAGACGATTATGACTGCTACTATGAGTAAAGTTATAGAGAAGTATGGCAGATCAATAATCATTGTTCCAAATAAAGACTTAGTTAGACAGACAGAAGAAGACTACAATAACTGTGGATTAGATGTTGGTGTTTACTTTGGTGATAAGAAAGACATAGGAAAGACTCATACGATATGTACTTGGCAGAGTTTGAATTCATTATTGAAGAAGACCAAGAAGGGTGAAGAAAACATCATGGACTTCATTGAAGGTGTATGTTGTGTAATCGTTGACGAAACTCACCAAGCAAAAGCAGATGTATTGAAAGATTTATTGACAACAGTGTTTGCTAATGTACCAATTCGTTGGGGATTAACAGGAACTATTCCAAAGAATGATTGGGAGTTCGCAAGTCTACGCAGTTCACTCGGTGATGTAATAAACAAGTTATCAGCAAAAGAATTACAGGACCAAGGAGTGTTAGCAAACTGTCATGTCAATATTGTTCAGACACAAGAGACAGTAGCATATCCTAATTATCAGAATGAAATGACATATCTACTTGAAGATAAGAAGCGATTAGAGTATATCGCTGAAATGATTAAGGGTATTTCAGAAACAGGCAATACACTTGTATTGACAAATAGAATTAAGAACGGAGAAGCATTACAAGAATTGATAGCAAGTGCAGAGTTTGTGCAAGGGTCGATGAAGGTTGTGGACAGAAAAGAAGCATACAAAGAAATAAACGAAGGAACGAATACTATTACGATTGCTACTTATGGAGTAGCGGCAGTTGGTATTAACATTCCTCGTATATTTAATTTGGTGTTGTTAGAACCAGGCAAATCGTTTGTGAGAGTTATTCAATCGATTGGTCGTGGAGTCAGAATGGCTAAAGATAAAGATTTTGTTCAAATATGGGACGTTACGAGCAGATGTAAGTTTTCAAAACGTCACCTAACAGAACGAAAAAAGTACTACAAAGATGCGTCATACCCTTTTACAATCGATAAGGTAACTTACTAATGAAAATATTAACACCAGAAAACACCTGTTTTGAAATGAACAGCCTACCAGAAGAAATTGAAGATATCAGATATTGCGTCATGGACGTAACTGACAAAGAAGACCCAGATTTCTTTTTTATTCCATTAGTATTCATTGAAACATTCAGTGCGCCAAGCATGAGTCTCACTATTGGTAAACATACTATTGAAATGCCGATTGATTGGAACATAATGATTGGTGAAGCAGACCTCGGACTATTAGAATTCATTCCATTGACAAGTATTAACGAACGCCAATTTGATACGCTATTGACAAACCCTCTGAATGGGTATACAATGGATTGGCAACCAATTAAGATAAACAATGTATTCGCAGATGTGAAATGGTTCTTCCCTAAGTTGAAGTATGGACATATTCTTGCTATACCACTTGAGCATGGACCTAGTCCGAAATGCGCATATTTTGTAAAAGACTTAAATCGTATTCCGGACCAAATGAGCAGTTATGACTTTTTCTAAGAACCATAGAGTCGTAATTGATTCGTGTGACTTAGGCATGACAGCATATGGCTGGTGCGCAGATAATATTCCAGCGTTAAGTTGGACAGTAGTATCGGATGAGAATTGTGATTCTTTTTATTTTGAAGAAGACTCACATGCTCAGAACTTTTTATTAGTACACGGCGGAAGGCATTACAAACATGGCGGCTGAAAAGATACCATTAAACGAAGTACTAACAGCAATTGATAATAAAGATTTCAATTGGTACGCAGGTCTAACAGAAGAGAAAAAGAAAGCATGGGGCAGTTGGTTGTTCTTGCGTTATGCGAGTACAGGCAAGGGTAAAGACAAAGACGAACTAATACTTAATACGAATGAGTTTGTAAACAAGCATTACAAAGACATCTATAAGCACGAAGAATTGATTTGGAAGTTATTCTGTTTGACTGGAACTGGTAAGAAACAGTATCACGAATGGATTAAGCCACCAAACGCAAAAATGAAGACAGACCCGATTACACAATTTGTATTAGGATTATTTCCAGATATGAAAGGTGACGAGATAGAGTTATTTCAACATATCAATGGCGCGGATGGTATTAAACAGATGGCAATTGATTTGGGTATGAGTGATAAAGAGATTGGTGATATTTTCGGAAAAACTAAAAAACCAAGGAAGAAGAAAAAGTAGATGTTTGAATGTCAATATTGTAAAGTCAAATATAAGTCTGAGAAGACTATCATGGTTCATGTATGTGAGCCTAAGAGGCGCTGGCTGAATAAGGAAGAGAAATATTCAAGACTGGCACTATTTGCATACAATAGATTCTATGAAATTACACAGGCACCAGGTGGTAAAACATTTGAGCATTTCGTAGCAAGTAGATTTTATCTGGGATTTACTAAGTTTGGCAAACATATTATAAATATAAATGCGATCAATCCAGAAGAATTTATTGACTTTGTTATACGAAATAGTGTAAAATTAGATAAGTGGTGTTCTGATGCTGTATATGAAACTTATATTCAAGAATTGAATAGAAAAGAATCAGCCGACAGAGCAGTAGAACGAAGCGTATTGTTGATGGAAAAATGGGGTAAAGAACATGATAGAACGTTTAATGTATTTTTTAAAGAAGTCAGCAAGCCGTTGGCCATACATTATATTAAATCAGGACGTATTAGTCCTTGGGTCATTTTTAATTGTAGTCGTGGTATGGAACTAATTGATAGTTTTTCAGATCACGAATTAACAATGATTAATGAATATTTAGATCCAATCTTTTGGTCAAGAAAGTTTGAGACTAGACCAGATGATGTAGAATTTGTTAAATCAATTTTAAAACAGGCAGACATGTAATGGCTACTAAAAAAGAATCACACACAACGGGCATAATGGAAGTTCAAGAAGATCCTGATACGAAAGAATTGTTTTTAGAATTACCAAAAGCAATGCTAGATCAGATGGGCTGGGAACCAGACGACTTACTAGAGTGGGTAGAAAATCCAGACGGAACATGGATGATAATTAAAGTTACTGAGGAAGATGAAGATGACGACTGAGGTAAAAGAAAAAAGTTTAATTGATGTGTTCTTAGACACACTCACTGGGAAAGATCCTGTTGAAGAATTAACAGAAGATTTCGAAGATGAATTCGCAGAACACTTAAATGATACATCGTCTGCTTATGTAGTTTCTACTAATACATTATCTACCACTGGGTTGACTGGCACCACAATAGCCTCAACTGGTATTTACGCAGGCTCAATCACTGGCGGAACGTCAAATGGCACCGGTTCAATGTGGTCTAATAACACATCAACATCACATGCATATCAGTATGATGTAATAGAGGAACAAAAAGAACTTAAAAAATCATTAACAAAAATAGAAAAACGCCTAGCGATTTTAGTACCCAATGAAAAGTTAAAAGAACAATATGAATCACTTCAGAGCGCGTATGAGCAATACTTAGCCCTAGAAGCATTACTATATGATGGAGAAGACAATGAGTAAAATTACACGATACACTTGGGAAGGTGTACAAGAAGCAGTCAGTTCAATTGCGATGCAAATGTATAAAGACGAATGGCGCCCAGACTATATAGTGGGAATTACTCGTGGCGGTTTGATACCAGCAGTATTGCTTTCACATGTTACTGATATCCCGATGCATACATTATGTGTTCAATTAGAGTCAGATGGCTTGGAAGAGAACACAGAACATAACGCCATTATGGCAACCGATGCTTTACGAGATAACAAGAAGATTCTTATCATTGATGATATCAATCGTGGCGGTGATGCGATTCGATGGATTATGGATGATTGGCAGGATGCTATGAACATGTCAGATGATGAACAATCAGAAGCATGGCATAATAATGTAAGATTTGCATCACTGATTGATAATCCAAATAATCAAGTAGCAATGGATTACTGTAGTTCTGAAATTGATTTAGATGAAGATGATGTTTGGGTAGAATTCCCATGGGAAAGTAACTAAACATAATGAACTTAGTACCGAGATATCCTAAAAGGACACAGGAAAGACTGGCTAGACTTCGCGCTCTTGTTGTTAAGAAAGAAGTTAAAAGGCGCTTTCCATCTGATTATAGCAATGAAGAGTACTTGCAATGGACTGCTATGTCGTGTGGTACAGTACAATATGATAATGCCCCATTGATAAAGGGCACAGGACATCTAACACAGTTAGTAGACTGGTGTGATGATAATTGTAACGGAGTATACGTCATAGCCAGAGGTGAAAAAGTGTATTTCAAAGAAGAGACAGACGCGGCAATATTTGCCTTGGTATGGAAATGAATATAGTAAAAACAGACATAGATATTGATGTAGTTAGCCGAGATAATGTGTTAGTTCACTTTGAGCATATTCCTGCGTATATGAAGAAAAACAATGAAAAGCATAAAAGTGGAGTATATCTTCAACCTATTCCATATGACCAATTAACTGGTTTAGCATCTATTGATTATAAGGAAGCAGAGGATCGTGGTTACTTTAAATTAGATTTCTTGAACAATAGTGTGTACACTGGAATCAAAGATGAAGCACATTTACAGAAACTTCTCAATGAAGAACCTGTGTGGGATTTGTTACAACATCAGGCTGTTGTTGAAAAGTTAGCACATGTACATCAGTATATTGATATTTTGAATACACTAAAACCAACTAGTGTTGAAGGACTTGCGGAAGTGCTTGCCATTATTCGCCCTGCGAAAAGATACTTATTGAAAAGCACTGCAAGTGAAATTAAGAAAGCGGTTTGGACGAAACCATCAGACGGGTCATATTATTTCAAGAAAGCCCACGCAATAGCATACGCAGTAAGTATTGTGGTACAACTTAATCTATTTTGCGAACAAGTTGAATCGAACGCCGTTTAATTCTTTTTTGTATAATATTTGTTAGACTTGTCTCTGGTCCCCATAGTACTTCGCAATCTTTAGAGTTCATATTGAGAATACAACCTCTAAAGGGTTCTATCTGTTCTCGCAGAAATAGATTTATAGGAATCAATCTGTTAGATTCCCACCACCATTGCTCACCAAGTTCTATGAAATATTTTCTAGTCTCTGGACTATCAAGCATTTCAAAGTTGTACATTGAGGTTATCGTTGTGTCGCTGTTTATAATGATGCCAAGATATTCTGTATATTCTTTTTTATTGCCATATTTCACGCAAGAAAAGAATGGATAGTTATCCTGGAACCACTGTATTTTGTTTTCATCAATCATATAAATATATTTATCATAAAATAAATTCGCTCTCTGGAAGATAAATACATATATGATAAACTTTAACTTATACCAATACCAAAGAGAAATAGAAATTGTTGTTGTCGATAGCGACAATCATACGACTATGACTCAATACCTGGGGAATATGCCAATGTATGATACAACTCATAAACTACATAAGGGGATAGATAATGCCCTTAGATTCAAATTTAGAGACACAGATAGAAAGTCTATAAACCTTACTAATAAAACTGTTATATGGAAAATGTATGACAGAGATTCGAGAGAAAATGTATTGTTTAGATATTTGACTGTGACTAACGCAACTAAAGGATTGGCAAAGTTAGAAATACCAACATCGGATACTGTAATGCTTCCAGAAGGATTCTATCAGTTCGCGATGTATACTGTCGAAGATGGTGTAGAGCAAATAGTTTATACTGATACGAATGATAATGCGCATGGTACTATAGAAGTTGTTGATGATGTTTATCCAGAATTTGAAGATTCTCAGACCTCTAGTACTTTTTGGAACGATGGCACTAAGAATATTTCAACTGTTTTCGATGGTTCTGGTAATACTATCAAATCAAAATCATTACATACGGTAGCATTGTATTTTACGGGATTCACAGGAGTCATTAAGTTAGAAGGTGATTTAAGTGAAAGTCCTAGTTCAAGTGATAATGATTGGTTTGACTTAACTCCAAGACTTATGTATGATCCATCTATTACGATCAATAATGAAACTGGTGTACAGGGTTATGTTATTCAAGCAAACGTTAACTGGTTAAGAGTTACATATCTTAGTACCGCAACTGGAACGATAGATAAAGTATTAGTGAGAAACTAATAACAAGCACTTGACTTTTTGCTTCCAATGTAGTATCATGTCTATATGGAACTACAACAAACTGTTTACTCATTTATACCCGGAAAGACCCGACAAAGTTCGGGCGGATGGCTTAGTTTCAATTGTCCCTGTTGTTTAGAACAAGGCGAGAGTAGTTCAGATAAGCGAATGAGAGGTGGATTGAAGACTGAGGC
>Ga0308002_1000186_pt1 | contig 25425 bp, 22 predicted proteins | sample Neamet34_FD_203148 | JGI IMG/M metagenome (GOLD analysis project Ga0308002, IMG submission 203148) | Marine microbial communities from water near the shore, Antarctic Ocean - #34 | ecosystem: Environmental > Aquatic > Marine > Unclassified | place: Southern Ocean | collected 2014-06-06
AACATTACCCTTACATTACGTAGAGAAAGATTGGATGGATAGTAGTAAGATTGCACAACTTGAGAGGGCACAATAATGTTAAGTGTTATAGAAAAAACTGATACGTGTCGCGCGGTCTACTTCGATGGCTTTAGTAAGATTACTCAGATAACAAATCAGACACGGGATACAAAAGATTTATTTGCCTGGTTCGAGTTTGATGATATCATGCCTTTTCTTGACGGCAGTTACAAGTTTACAGATTACATCGTTAGTAGAACAACTAACCCATTAGTATATGAGATCATAAAAACAAAGGTTGATATTAGACGAAGAAACAAAGATAATCAGTTACATAAGATATCTACAACACTAGATACTGATATCCTACTATACATCGAAGACGGTGACTTAGTTTTTGAAGCGAGTGAAAGTCTAAAGAAAAGTATTGGAATCGATCCAAATCAAGTAGTGTCTGTCGCGGGCAAGACTGAACATGTATTTTTTGTAACATACAAAGACAAGCCAGAGTTCTTAATCAAAACTGTGTTAGTTCCATTTTCTGAATTATTATCTACTGGAAAAAGAGTTAAGTTTGAAGAGAATAAATACAGTATAAGCGTTTATACGCAGAAGTATTTTGATAAGTATTCTTGGAGAAAAGTATGAAACAAACCGAACTAGTTCTTGGTGACTTAGATGTATTCTATATCAGTTATGATGAACCTGCAAAAGAAGAACATTGGGCTAACCTAATGATGAAATTTCCATTTGCAAAACGAGTCGATGGTGTAAAGGGATTCGATGAGGCACACAAAGAATGTGCAAGACAAAGTGAAACTGATAGGTTTATTACTATTGATGGAGACAATATTGTTGATGAAAAGTTTTTTGATATAGCAATTACATTTCCCGAAAATACTGATATAGAACATTCTATTATCAGTTGGAGTGCTAAGAACATGGTAAATGGATTAGTATACGGAAACGGTGGAATCAAATGCTGGCCAGTAAAACTAGTTCTAGAGATGCAAACACATGAGAATGCAGTTGACGAAACAAAGAAAGTTGATTTCTGTTGGGACTTAAACTATATCCAAATGAATGACACATACTCTGAGGTACTCAATGCAGGTTCACCATTCCAGGCATTCCGCGCTGGATATAGAGAAGGAGTCAAGATGTCATTAGACGAGGGTAATACTGTTCCTGTCGAAGACTTCGTTAAACGAATTTGGCCAAAGAACTATGAACGATTGATAACCTGGTGTAATGTAGGCGCAGATGTAGAGAATGGCTTGTGGGCTTGTTATGGCGCTAGATTGGGCTGCTATGATGTAAACTTTGTTAAAGATTATAAGTTAGAAAACATTTCATCATTTGATTGGTTCAAGACTTATTTCGATGAAGAGATTGCTCCATTAATGTCAGACGGTGATATGAAATGTCCTAGAACAGGATTAGTATGGGATTATGATAAACTATACGATGAGTGTTTACGCATCGGAGATATTCTTCATGATAAGATTGGAATGGAAATCGCCGACCCAACTAAAGAGTTGAGTAAATTCTTTAAAAGAGTGTACACTAATCCACCAAGAAGTGGCAATCCAATTGCAACAGAGAAGCAGACTGGTTGGGATAGATAATGTCGAATTACGATGATGACGCGACCGTAACAAGGGGCGAACTCAATAAGTTGTCTCCGTCCATGTGTATGGCAAAATGGCTCCAAGTGAGTTTACATTTGCCACAAGGTCGCACTCATAGTTGTTATCATCCACCTACTCATCCTATTCCACTTGAAGAGTTAAAGATAAACAAGAACGCACTTCATAACACTCAGTTCAAATTAGAAGAACGAAAGCAAATGAAAGAGGGTACTCGTCCAGAAGGATGTCAGTATTGTTGGAACGTAGAAGATGCTCCTAATCCAGCAGTAGTTGGTGGACCAGAACCAGAGCCGAGACTTAGTGATAGACATTATCGTTCAAGCGAATGGTGGGTTAAAGAAGCATGGGATGAAGTAGTAGACAATGCGTGGGACCACGATATTGCTCCAAGATATGTTGAAGTAAATTTCAACCAAGCGTGTAATTTCAAGTGTGCTTACTGTTCACCACATTTATCTACAGCGTGGGAAGATGATATCAAAGAACATGGTGGCTTTAGATTCTCAAATGGATCTGGTCACAATGATTTAGATTACTTACGAAAGACTGGCATGATGCCATTAGAAGTGGCTCGTAAAGATAATCCATATATCTCAGCATTCTGGGAATGGTTTCCTGATGTATACAAAGAACTAAAAGTTTTTCGTATGACAGGCGGCGAGCCATTGATGGATAATAATACATTCAAGGTAATGGATTATGTGAACGAACATCCTAACTCAACACTAGATTTGAGTATCACTTCTAATATGTGTCCACCACAAGATGCGTTGTTTGAAAAGTTCATGACCAAGTTGAAAGCAATTGAAGAAGTAAGAGTATGGGAAGACACTGATAAGTTTAATCCAGACAGTGGTAACAACTGGTATGTCGCACCAGCGTGTAAACATTTTAGTTTGTATGTAAGTGTAGACGGAGTAGGTGAACAAGCAGAATATATGCGTGATGGTTTAGACTTCGATAAGATGTATCAAAACTGTAGGCGTGTATTGAGTGAAACATCTGGTACAGAAATCTCATTCATCAACACATTCAACTTATTGAGTATTACAAATCTACGTGGTTTCTTACAAATGATTTTAGACTTACGCGAAGAATTCGGATACGAGAATCAAGAAGATACTTCGATTCAACCACCAGATAGAGATGGTGTTGTGCATCCGCCGTTTGTTCGTAAGAAGAGACAACGCATTTGGTTTGATTTACCTTATCTTAGATATCCAGATTGGATGACTATTCAGTTAGCAGACGAAGAGATGTTAAACACGATACAAGAGAACATTGACTTTATGAAAGTGCATGTGTTAGAAGATGATTTGTATGGCAGAAAGTATACTGGCTTCAAGAATTACGAAGTATTGAAATTAGAGCGAGATTTAGCATGGGCTAAAGAAGGGCTAAATACAAGTGAAGAAGAGTTAAGTACTAACTTAATTCGCTTCTACGAGTACTTTACACAATACGATGAACGCAGAAATTTAAACTTCTTAAAAACATTTCCAGAGATGACCGATTTCTGGAACGAAGCAAAAGAAGAATACGAGGAACAGTATGTCACACCACAAAAAAGATAATGAAGAATCATTTCACGAATACAAGGCAAGGGTTATCGATCCTAAGAGTGCCTCGTTTTGTGGTGCAAAGTGGCATAATGCAACGATCTGGTTGGGACACGGACAGACTACAAGTTGTCACCAGCCACCAATGCATGATATTCCGTTAGAAGAATTAAAAGGCAACCCATCTGCGATTCATAATACAGTTCATAAGAAGAAGATGCGCAAGATGATGCTCGAAGGAGATAGACCATCTGAATGTTTCCAATGTTGGAATGTAGAAGACGAAGGACCCGAAAGAATTTCTGAACGAGTGTTCAAGACATTGATGTTTGAAGATGAAGATTTGAATGCGATACCAACGAAGCCTTGGGACGACAATACGTTCTTGCGGACTCTTGAAGTATCATTTGATAGAGCGTGTAATTTCAAATGCTCATACTGTAATCCAGCATTCAGTACAGCATGGGTAAAAGATATTAAAGATAACGGACCATATGAAAATTTACAATCTGATGGACGTGGACATTTTGTTGACACTGCTCCATGGGCAGAAAATGTAACAAAGAGAGAAGAAGACAATCCATATATTCAAGCATTCTGGGAATGGTGGGAAGAAAAAGGCGGACTATCAGACACCCTCGAGGCTATCAGAGTAACTGGCGGTGAACCTATTATGCATTCAGGTGTATGGAAACTATTCAAATGGTTTAAAGAAAATCCCGAACGCGGTAAGAAAATTAGAGTTGCGATTAACTCTAATCTTGTTCCAGAGAAGGAAAAGACGTTTACAAAATTAATAGAAGCAATACAATATTTGCCTGATTTTGAGATGTTTGCAAGTTGCGAATCAACTGGAGAACAATCAAATTATATCAGAGATGGTATGAACTACGACACTTGGTTAACTAATGCTAAGAGATTATTAGATGAACCAAAAGTAAAAAGATTCTATTCAATGATGACTATAAATGCATTATGTCTTGGTACGATAACAGATTTCATGGATGATATGTTAGCACTTCGTGAGGTTTACGGAGTGGAACGTTCACCCATGTTGTCGTTGAACTTGGTATTGTATCCTGAATTTCAGAGTATTCCTGTATTGCCAACTCATATCATAGAGTATTACAATGATAAGTTAAAAACATGGTACGATAAAAGAAAAGGGGATTTGCGTCCTATCGAAGATGTCCACGTTATGCGTGTAATTGAGTTCATGGACAAAGCAATCAAATCTCCACCAGAAGAAGAAGAGTTGCGAAAGAGAAGAAACGATTTTAAATCATTCTACACGCAATATGATGAAAGGCGTGGCAAAGATTTCAGAGCAACGTTTGATCCTATTATTGTCGATTGGTATGATACACTGACAGTTGAAACTACTGGCATCAGAGCAAGAGGCGGCGACCCATCTTCTATTGAAATATTCGAGGTAACATGAACAGAACCGAACATCTAAATCGTCCATCTTGTTGGAACGGCAAGGTGCTGGAAGCATATTTTCATCATATAGAACACAATGATATATTTAGTTGCATAAAAGGCAAAAAGGTATTAGAAATTGGAACAGCAGAGGGATTATTCTGGGAAACATATAACAAGTACGATCCATTGTCTGTTACCGGTCTTGACCCAGACGACAGATGGACCTTAATTGATGATGTAAAAGATAGTGATATAATTAGAGAATCGTACTTATCATACTTGCCAACAACAGATTATGATGTTATAATATGTTTTGGTCTAATATATAAGTTGCATTCTCCTATTCATTTATTGGAATTGATTGCATCTAGTAAGCCCGAGTATATAGTCTTAGAAGACTTGGGTCTAATGGACCAGGATCCATGTGAACTTTATCTTGCGGGTCAACATGGCAGCCTGGGTGAACTATTAGTATACAACGATGTACATTCTAGATATGTATCTGCCTTGTCGGGCAATGCTATCGTGGATATCATGGAAGATATGTCTTATACGTTGGAAAAACAAACAGAGTATATAGAGTACGCAGGCGATCCAGACAACTATATTAAATCTGCAAAAGCATCCACACTGCAATTTGTATTTAAGAGGAAATAACATAATGGTTCATTTCACCAATGATAGAATGTTTAATCACAGACTCATAGATGCATTCAACGAACACCAAGATTCTTCGTATAAGATTCTGGTGTTCGATTGGTGGACATGGCTACGGTCACAGGCAAATGCGTTGGATACTAAGTTATCAACTGATGAGGTGATAACGGAAGTTAAAGAATATGATATTTGTTTTTTTGTGATACGAGAGGTTCTAAAGACAACTGGACCGAATAATTATCATGGAATAGATAAAATATTACAGAACATGGTAACAGAACTTGATAATCTCAATGTATTTTATGTAACATTATCAGAAAATAGTATTTTTCCTATGGACGAATCGAAAACATTCAGTATACCGTGGTTTATTGGAAATGATTTATACACATCGCCAGACACATCTATAGACTTTGATTACCGTCCGAAAGATTATACATTCAATATGCTACTAGGTTCTGAAAAACCACACAGAACACGAATGTTCGAAACGATAGGTGCTAAGTCATATATGTACTCTACGTATTTCGGTCACAAAGATTTCAAACATAAGTCTAGTATCCATTTGGAAGATATAGATATCACAAATAATTTAACTAATCAAGATGAAAATGTAAAATTAGATACTGAAAATATTCATATAATTAGAGACAACAGCAATTGGTCGTTATCTCATATTGTGCCAGAATCAATATATAATAATTCACATTTTGATATGGTGGCAGAAACTCATGCATTTCCACCTAACATGGACTTTACTACGGAGAAAACTGGCAAACCACTAAGTACTGGTAGATTTTTTATATGGTATAATTCGCCACACAAGGTAGAATATCTAAAGCAGTTTGGTTTTGAATTACAAGATTACTTGTGCGAGTATGATAACATACTAGATGACGATGATAGACTAACAGCCATACTTGATCTCATCAAAGACATTTCTGATAATGAGAATTATATAAAAAAGATTTATAAAGACACAAAGAAATCAAGAATACATAATCAAGAATTATACAAAGAACTTATGGAGACAACTGATGTTAAACTAAGTTCATGGATTACTACACAAATAAATAGAAATTATAAAACAGAGAAGACGATATGAGAAAACATTCAGAAGGCGAAACACTCCATCAATACAAGGAACGAGTAATCGATCCAATTAGTGATTCGTATTGTGGCGCAAAATGGTACAACGCAACTATTTGGTTGGGCCATGGACAAACGGCAAGTTGTCATCACCCTCCGGGACATTGGATAGACCCTTCTGAACTAAAAGCAAATCCATCTGCGATTCATAATACTGTTCACAAGAAGAAGATGCGTAAGCAGATGCAAGAAGGCACACGCCCAGCAGAATGCGAATACTGTTGGAAAGTTGAAGACATGGGCAAAGACCATATCTCTGACCGAGTGTTCAAGACTGAGATATTCAAAGATGAAGATATTCAGAAGTCTGTTGATATGCCTTGGGACGATAATGTAAACTTAAAAACTCTTGAGATATCATTTGATAGAGCGTGTAACTTTAAGTGTTCTTATTGTAATCCAGCATTCAGTACAGCATGGGTGAAAGACATCAATGATTACGGTGGTTATCAGAATATACAATCTGATGGACGTGGACACTTCCAAGATACAGCCCCATGGGCAGAACCAATCACTAAGAAGCAAGATGATAATCCATTTATCCAAGCGTTCCATGAATGGTGGGAAAGTGACTTAGCAGATTGCTTAGAAGAAATTAGAATAACTGGCGGTGAACCCATCATGCACAAAGGTACGTGGAAGTTATTCCAATGGTTCAAAGATAATCCGGGCAGAGGACGTGATATGCGATTCGCTATTAACTCGAATCTATGTCCTGAGACTCCAAAAGTACTTGACAAACTCGTCAAAGAATCGTGGCATGTCCCTCAACTTGAGATATACACAAGTATGGAAGCAACTGCCAAGCAAGGAGAATACATCAGAGATGGACTTGACTATGAATTATGGATGAGCAATATTCATCGTGTATTGAGCGAAGCGAACATATCGAAACTACACATGATGATGACTATCAACTCATTGTGCTTGACTACTATTACCGAGTTCATGGATGAGATGCTAGATTTGAGAGTTCAATATGGTGCTAAAGCGCCAACGATGACATTGAATATTTTAAGATTCCCATCATTCCAAAGTGCCGCAATTCTACCAGAAGAAATCAAGACTCATTATAAAGATAAACTTAATAATTGGTATCTATCTGAACGCCCTCAAGCAATGTTAAGTGAAGGTGAGAAAGAGAGTGTACGTAGATTGATTGATTATTTAGACATCGTAAAGACTCCGCATAAGAATACAGCAGAGACTCCAAAGTTGTATAATGATTTCAAGTCATTCTTTGCTCAGTATGATATACGTAGAGACAAAGATTTTGCTACTACGTTCGCTGGTCCATTGGGAGATTGGTTTACATCACTTGAAGCAGATGTACCAAGTGCGGATGATATCAAACTGAAGCGTATAGAACTTGTTACAATCGAGAGAGCAGGCGATCCAGCAACTATGGAAGCATACGATGGCGGAGATGATGTTCACGAGGCGGTTGGTGGATGGAATACAAAGACAGATGAACTAGGAACAGAATGAGCAAACGAATAGTACCAATTTGGAAGAGTGACGGAAGTTGTGCTGAAGAGAGTGAGAACAAAACATTCTGTATGGCTCCATGGTCACATACATACATCTCTCCTCAATCAGAGAGAAGAATGTGCTGTGCTAGTAGAGAAGAACATTCATTTCAAAAACAATACATCGATGCGACCAACGATGAGAAGTATGGTGAAGTAACAGAATCTAAAACATTAGCAGATGATTTTAATCCAGCGAGTTTAGAAGAACATTGGAATTCACCTTACATGAAAGACATTCGTAAGAAACTGATGGCAGGTGAAACTATATCACAATGCGATGTATGTAACGATGACATTCTAAGTATCTCTTCGTATCGTAAGTGGTTTACTGGTGTACTATTCAGAGATAAGATACAAGAAGCATTTGACAACACAGACGATGACGGACACACAACGATGCCTGTTATCTCATTTGATTACAGATACTCAAACTTGTGTAACTTCAAGTGTCGTATGTGTGGCGAACAGTTGTCGTCATCATGGGAAGCAGAGAAGAAAAAGAATAACATGTGGAGCATAGAACAGCAACCGTTCATGCAGAAAGATGTTAAGAAGAAGATGACTGCGTTTCAGACTGAAGTTGTTGAGCCAGAATTTAGAGATGCGATATCAAAGGGTATCGTTGAAGAAATATATTGGGTTGGCGGTGAACCGTTGATGTATGATATACATTGGTGGGCATTAGAAGAAATGGTCAAGAATGGTTCAGCAAAGAACTGTCATCTAAGATATAATTCTAATCTATCACGTACTGAATTCAAAGGTCAAAAACTATTTGACTATCTACCACAGTTCAAAGATTGGCTGATGTGTGCGAGTATAGATGGAACAGGTGATATCGTTGAGTTCATACGGAAGGGAATTGTATGGGAAGAATGGCTAGAAAACTTCAAAGAAGGATTAGCGGCACCAGGCGGCAAAGATAAAATGTTATTCGATTTGACAATCACTGGTCCAGGTATGTTTAGTATCAAAGACCTGTTTGATTTAAGTATTGAACTTGACGTTCGTATTGAAACGAAGATTATGTTTGCGTTTCATCCAGATATTATATTCTCGCCCTTTGCATGGCCGAAACATATTCTTGTTAGAAAGATTGACGAACTCCTAGAGTACATTGAGCCTCGTGCCACGAACAAGCAAGCCACGTTAATAAATACACTTAGAGAGATGAGAAAACGTCCTTCGTTCGAAGAACAGTATCCAGAAGAATTCGCACAAGGCAAAAAGAATGGCAAAGGATACCAAGACAGACTTGATAGTATCAGAGATGAGAAAATTGTTATTGCTGATATTTACAAAGCAGATGAAGAATTATATAACTGGTGGATAAACGATGAGTGATGAGAATTCCCAGTATGTCAATGTCAAGAATTGGTATACTAAAATGACAGAAGACAACAAACTGATTACTAGTGAGAATAAAGATGTAATATGCGCGGCACCATGGTCGCATTTATACATGGACACTGCGGGATTAGTTCGCCCATGTTGTACATCTGATATCGTATACGGCGACTCGAATACTACCTCAGTTAATGATATCTGGCATAGCCAAGAAACAATTAATTTTCGCAAAAACTTAATTAACGGCATCACTCAACCAGGCTGTCAATTCTGTTACAATCAAGAAAAGCATACAGGCGGAAGTTTGCGAACAGCATTAAATGTGAAGTACGGAGATATGATATCAACTGATACTACTCCCGAGATGATAATAAAATACTTAGATATTCGAAGTAGCAACTTATGTAACATGGCGTGTGTAATGTGTGGCAGTGAATACAGTAGCAATTGGTACGCAGATGAGGTGTCATTAGGACATCACCATGGGGACGATTCAAAGAAAAAGTTTATTAATATAACAAAGAAAACAGAAAATGATGTCATCGATAACATAATCAGTAACAATATTGATCTTGTGTATTTTGCTGGGGGTGAACCATTGATTACTCCGTATCATTATAAGTTGATTGACATAATGATAACGATGGGAATAGCAAGTAATATCAATCTACGATATAACACGAACCTGAGTACATTGAAATACAAATCAATTGATATCACTGAACGCTGGTCACATTTTAAGTCAGTTGAAATATGTCCTAGCATTGACATGGTAGGCGAACACGCAGAGTATCATAGATACGGAACAGATTGGAAACAAATATCTGCGAACCTACATATGATTCGTTTCAAGATGCCACAAATTAATATGGCGCCACAGATTACAATCACTGCATTGAGTATAGGATATCTACCCGAATTGCTTACATACTTTGCAGACGAATTAAAATTTACAGACGAAGATAAAATCGAGTTCAATTTTGTTTTTGGCGCAACGACACTAGATCCACGGAATCTGCCAACGGATGTAAAGGACATGTATACTAGAAAACTAGAGAGTTTCTTAAAGGAGACTCCATTTGTAAAATTATTCGAGACTATTATATCTTCTAGTATAAATTATATGCACGAAGCAGACACTCAGTCCAGATTCCAATCGATGATAGATTACTTAGACACACTAGATAACTTGCGAGGCAATGATTGGAAATCACTATGGCCAGAATTACGAGGCACAGCAGTATGAAATTGCAAATAACATTCTCTCAACTGCCGATGACGTTAACTGTAATACAGGGAGAAGAAATTTTACCCAATCCTGCCGCCGAACACAACTACAGCGTGATATACAACTTAACAGAAAATTGTAATACTACAGTTAAGTTTGTCGATCTATGTAAACAAACAATTGAGTCTGGAGAATATATCTGTTCATATAATTTATATAAGCCATTGAACGAGACACTATCCAGTCGCATGAAAATTAGAATGAATTCTATTATCGAAACTATTAATACGATGGATGATTTGCCGAAGATTGATACATCTCTAATGTTAGATAATCAGTCAATAGGCGTAGAGACAACAAAACTTAATGCCCTCCATTTATATTTTGAACTGACATCAAAAGACATATATTCGCATAATACTCTAGAATTTGGTTTACTACAAGAAATAAATCAACTTGTACACTCATTAGAAGGCGGAATTCCATCAGGTGGTGGCGGGATATGGAACGTACTAAGACTTACTCCAACAGAAAATAGTATACATGCATCGCCATTAAATGATGAAGATTATAATAACTTCGTAATAGAACACGAATGGGGAGATCTATTGCTTGATTACTATCGGGTGGGAAAAGACTTGTGGGCGGCTGGCACAACAAATGATGTACAACTAGTTACGACTAGGGGACTAGCGCAACAAGATACAGTTCATCCTTGTATTTCAATGGAATGTACTTTATTTCCAGATGCAAATGAAACAGAGTCAGCACTAGACATTTTGGTAGTGGCATATCATAAATGGTGCGTTGATAACAATGTCAGAGATTATTATGATATTGATTTGCCTATGTTCAATTTAGGCAGAATTGTATTGGGAAAATTGGACATGACGGGCACTACACAAAGTGAAATAATGACTGAACTTTCTAAATGTACCTCGGTAAGTAATGTGGAGTTAATCGATGAGTAAAACATTATGAAACTAAAAATAACATTCGCCCAACAGGACACTGCATCAACCGCAACTGTATTAAACGGCGAGATAATATTAACCCGTCCAACATCTGAAGCATCTACATACACTATCGCGTATGATTTAACCGAAGGATGTACTACAACTAATAAGTTCATTAACTTATATAAAGAATCTCTTGAAGATCCATTCCAATGTAGTTATAATATTTATAAATCGCATACTAATGCTGAAGGGATTTTTGACATGAAAACTAAAATGAATTCCATCATCGAAACAATTAACACAATAGACCAACTGCCAAATATTGACAAATCGTTAATATTAGATATTATGTCAAGTGACACAGAGATGGCAAAACTTAATACACTTCATTTATATTTCGAAGATGAGTCAAATAAAATAAAAGAATCTGAAAAGCCTTTTCAAGAAGAAATTTATCAATTACTAGAAGGCATTAATTCGCTAGTACATTCAATAGAAGGTGGACTGGAGGTGGATCGTTTCTTTTCTTCTTTACGATTATCAGCACCGGCTAAACCAAGTGTAACATCCCCACTGACCGCTGAAGATTATAATAATTTTTCATATTATAAACAATGGGGAGACCTTCGGTTGGATTACTATCGTGTGGGCAAAGATTTAAATAACTGCTACCATACCAATGACACCGAACTAGTTACATCAAAAGGCGTAGCACAACAAGATACAGTTCATACGTGTATTAATTTGGATCTTACGACACAAGAAGCAACAGAAACAGAAACAGATAGATATGTTGAAAGTTATTATAAATGGTGTGATGTAAATAATGTTAGAGATTATTATGATATTGATTTACCTATGTTCAATTTAGGCAGAATTGTATTGGGGAAAATAAATACAGGTGGCACTACACAAGATGAAATAATGACTGAACTACATAAGTGTACTTCTATAATATACGTGGAGTTAATAGATGAGTAAAACATTCTGTCCATTACTATTTCAACATTTAGCAACTCATCCTCATGGTGGAGTTACTCACTGTTGTATTGCAGATCACAAGAACGCACTCAGTAGTTCGAGAGACGGTGATAGATTCTATAACTTGAATAGAGACACAGTTCATGATACAATGAACAGTGAGAGTTTTCGCAAGGCTAGGCTCGAAGTGCTTAATGATGAACAGCCAAAAGCATGTACTCGTTGTTACGTAGAAGAATCAAAGGGCATCACAAGTAAACGATTAGAAGAGATTAAAAACTATCCAGATTATACGATAGAAGTAGCAAGGGGTGTAACTGATTACACTGGATATATGAAAGATGTACAATTAGATTTCGTAGAACTACGTCTAGGCAACACTTGTAATGTCGCATGTAGAACATGTAACCCAGCGAGTAGTTCTAAGTGGCGCAATGATTACGATAAGTTACAAAACAAGACTACGTTTCAATTGACAGATTATAATACAATGGAAGGTTTCAGATGGCCAGAACGAGATGGCTTCTGGGAAGACTTACTACAACACTGTGACACTGTAAAAACGTTTTACATTAATGGTGGCGAACCAATGTTAATTAAAGAACACTTTGCGTTTCTAGAACGTCTTGTTGAAATGGGCAAGACTGATATCAAGTTGTGGTATAATATCAATATGACATTGATGAATGAAAAAGTTATAGACTTGTGGCGTAAGTTTGACCATGTGAAAGTAAGTTGTAGCATAGATGATTTAGGAATACGAAACGAGTACATCAGGCACCCAACAAACTGGGACACTGCTATGAAAAACTTTCTAAGATTAAAAGAAGAAGACTTCGAAATAGATATAACACAAACTGTTTCATTTATGAACTACTCATCTCTTGGTGATTTCTACAATTTCTTTTATAAAGAACATGGCACATGGGTACATCATAACTTCGTATATGATCCCGATGTACTATCGCCCGCTGTATTACCAAAAGAGATGAGAGATGAGATACATGAATCGTTCGTTGGTGTGTTCGATAAATGGAAGTTGGAACAGTTACTAAATATGTTTAACAATGAGTCGTCTGATGAAAAGTGGGCGAAAGCAAAAGAGTATACAAAAAACTTAGATGAGATTCGTAATCAAAATATCGAAGACTATCTACCAGAATTCAAAGGCAAAATGTAACGGATGTTTCATAATAAGAACGTAGGTAATGATGAGTTGCACGATAAAATAATCTGGCTGGCTGCGGCTGGACCCAATTATAAGAACCGCATATATAATATAATTATTTCTAATATAGAAACATCTAAGCAGTACGATAGATATTATGTTCTCAACTCCGATATGTTGTTTTTCGATAAAAATAATAATGTTGTCGTTGAAAGAACGTACATCGATATAATGGAAGAAAGTGTAAACAATGTTATCAATAACGAGGGCGTTATAGCAGATGTTAAATCTGGTAATGCTTTATTGATTTTTGATTTTGGCAGCGAGATTGTGCCACTGTCAATCGATCAAACAACAATGTATGGAATAATAAATGACCATTTTCAAAAGATTGGATGCACTGATAATGTAGTATACTGGACTATGTACGAATCACCGTATGATCTAGTGGACAGGAAGATGTGTGTAATAGACATTGTTTCAGTTTCGTTAAGCACGATTCGGTACATAGGATTCAATTACGACACGTATAAAGAGTTAACACAGAACAATGACATCACTCGTAAGTCTGCTGTCTATTTAAACAGACGCATGAGACCTCATCGAACTAAATTGCTAATAGAATGTATCGAACGTGGAATTGATTTTGATGATATGTATTTTTCATTTATGGGAACTGAATCAAAAATTGATGGATGCGGTAATGACGTAGCATACAATATAGATATGACTGATTTGTTGACAACGAAAGTAGTTAACACTCAGATGAGTAGAAGTAGTTTTGAGAAAATGGTGAATGAATTTTACGGTAAACGCATTGCGATGGAAGACAAAGAGATCATAGAGTGGTTAGGATCTAGTGACATTGATCGAGTAACCGAACTTTTAAATCATAGAGCAAAATCAAAATTCGAAATCATCACAGAATATTCTTGTACTGACACTGATATCTCTATTAGTGAGAAATTGTCATTACCAATACTAAGTAAGATTCCATTTGTAGTTGCTGGCGACAAAGGTTATTTGAATCATCTGAAGAAATTAGGTTTCAAAACGTTTGACAAATTCTGGTCAGAAGAGTATGATAGATGTAGTGGTGATGAAAGAATTAAAAAACTTGCTTCTACTATTGATTCTATTTGTCATGATGTTAATATTTGTGAAGAAGACGAATATGGAAACTCAGTGTACAGCCACGAGATGAGTGAAATTCTAGAATATAATTACAATCATTATAAAGATGTATATTCTCAAAGAGTGTCTAACAGAATTCTAAGATCAGTTTGTAAGACTGATAACATTGATGTAAGATATGACATGAAGGATAAAATTTGGTACAATAAAAATAGAGAATCATTATTTGTTACAATCCCTGGCAATAGGTCAGAATTCTTCGAAGACGAGATCGCTCCGCTAATGGGATATAAGTTGGTACATAGGGGCGACATGGATAACCTCGACACTAGGCCAACATATGTTGCAATTAGAAATCCGATTAGCAGAGTAGAGGAACAGTTACACGCTACTTCGCTAACGTTAGATGGATTTATTAAACAGCATAGTGACACCGACCGAGGCAGATTACAAAGTAGTTTCGTTGAAGGATTAAATATTCAAGGAATAATAGACTTGGATAATTTAATCGATAGCCCTGATGCGCCAAGACATACACTCGAACATCTCAATCATTGTTTTTGGTATGATATTGATAAGAAGAAGAATCCGAAGTATCACTGGTCAACCGATGACAGAGAAAAAGTAACCAAAGCGTTTGTAACCGACTTTGAATTTTATGAAAAATATAAATTACTAGGAAAAAAGATTATGAAAAATATTTGGCAGTTTTCGCCTCATTACGCTGGACCAAATATTCGGGATGAGTTGCATATTCACTTGAGTAATTTCGCAGAAAATTACACAAATATATATAATTGTGAATCCAAAATAGAGACTCATCGTGGTCCTTTCCTAGAAGCAATGACTCCCGAGTTCTGGTATTACCACACACTAATGCTTGAGAAGGTAGGACTTATAAACGCACCAAAAGATATCTCTATACTTGATATAGGAACTCAGTTGGGCATCATGCCTCATTTTCTTACAGAGTATGGCTTCAAAAATGTCGAATGTACGAATTCTTCAGGTGAAGCATCTGAACACCTATATGAACTAGAAACTGTATGGAAGGAGATGGACATTGAACCAAAGGAATTACATATATATCCAAAGCAAGAATTTGAGTTAGATAAAAAATATGATTTAATATTATGCACTCATACTAATGTGTTGTGGAATAGCAACAAACTAGTGAAGTTTCATAATCACAGAATAACACACGACTGGTATTTAACAGATGCAGACGAAAATTCTCATGCGTTTTTTGTTCCATATAACGTTGATGAACTTAAATTCTTTGTATCTAATATAAAGAAATGCCTCAATGAAGGTGGGGTTGCGGTTATTCAACCATATCCATTCGTATATCATTTACCAGCCTTCACTGAAGAGTTGGAATTCTTGGAGCAATATCAATTCGAAGGTAGATTAGACAGTACTGATCGTTCAGACCGAATGGATAACAAAAGACCAGATTCTGGTAGATCATTACACGACTACTTTGTGATTAGGAATTAATATGAAATATTATATAGCAGGAAATAGAGGACTAGTTGGAAAACAATACGCTAATGAAGTTAGTAATTCTATTGGTGGTAATACATCTACGGTAGATTATACAGACTCATTTATGACGTACAGTGAATTTCAACGGCTACATACTAAAGACGCAATGCCTACCCATGTTATAATCAACGCGGCAACTGTCGGTGGTCTACAAGAAGACTTAGACAAGAGTTACGAATTGATGATAAAGAATCTGACTATCCAGAACAATCTGTTCAACGTGTGTTCACAGTTTGGCATAGACAGGGTGTTACTACAGGGAAGCACGTGTAGTTATCCAGCAGTGGGCAATCAGCCATTCACTGAAGACCAACTGATGAATGGAGAACCGTTCAAGACATATTTGCCAACAGCAATGCCAAAGTTGATGGGTATGTATCAGTGCAGAGCAAAGAATGAAAAAGCAGGGACACATTGGCGCACTGCCATAAATTCAAATATGTTTGGACCTGGTGATAGAACTGGCGAACATGCTCATGTAATGGGAGCGTTGATGCAGAAATTTGTTACAGCAGTTAAAGAAGACCAACACGAGATTGAGATATGGGGAAGTGGAAATCAAAGCAGAGATTTCATTTATATCAAAGATGCCGTGAGAGCAATGGATATGATTCTGAATAATGACAAGTACGACACCGTGAACGTAGCAAGTGGAGTAGAGACATCAATCAAAACATTAGCAGAGACATTGAAAAAGATAAGTGGATTCAAAGGCAAACTTTGGTACAATACGAACAGACCAGAAGGAATATTAAATCGCAGTATTGATAATTCAAGATTGAAAGAACTCGGCTGGGAACCTAAGTATACATTAGAAGAAGCATTGACAGAAACATACAGGTGGTATTATGATAATTCCTAACAGTCACATGAACCCAGTATATGGGCAAGAAGAAATAGATAGTGTAACAGAATACATCAACTCAGGTGGATGGATAATGGAACACACTAAGACTAGAGAGATGGAGCAAATGATATGCGACTACACTGGCGCCAAGTATGCACATATGGTGACAAGTGCAACGACTGGCTTATTGATTGCTTCTATGATTGCTGGTATAAAACATAATGAAAGATTCGCGGTCAGTGCCTATACTCAGGCAGCAACAGCAAATGGTGCCATTCTAATGGGTGGAATACCAGCGATAGTAGACGTTGACAAAAGTACATACACAATTGACTTTAAAAACATACCGAATGATTGTCGTGTTGTATTTGTCACAAGTATCAATGGAAGATATCCAAAGAACGCAAAGAAACAGATTGAGAAATTAAGAAGTCAAGGAAGATTTGTAATTGAAGATAGCGCACAAGCATTGGGTAGTTGGCATAAGAAGAAACACATTGGTACGATGGGCAACGTAGGCATATTCAGTTTTGGTGCTCCAAAGATAATCACAACTGGACAAGGTGGTTGTATAATCACAGATGATAAAAACATTAGTGATCAGATATTTGCTATTAAGAATTTTGGTAGAACTGTAGCAGTGGGCGAAGTCTACAATATAATGGGAATGAATTTCAAGTACACCGATATTCAAGCCGCGGTTGGTGTAGAGCAGATGAAGAAACTGCCTGCTATCGTCAAACGAAAGAAAGAAATATTCAATCTATACAGAGAGTATCTTGGTGATGTGTGTGAATTCGTTGATACTAATTTAGATGATGCTACTCCAACGTATCCAGAAATCATTGTCAACAACAGAGATGACTTGGCTAAGTATCTAAGAAATAATAATATAGGATGTAGAGCAGTGTATTACAGTTTGTGTTCACAACCATATCATAGTCAATGGAAAACAGAAACTCCTAACACTGACTCTATCGCTGCCAGAGGATTACATCTGCCCGGACAGGCAGACTTAAATGACGCAGATATATTAACTATATCTACTTTGGTTCGCAGTGGCATTGTACAATCTAGTCAGATTTAAAATACCAGAAGCAAGTGTTTCGTTTGCTGTGAAGCCAGTTCGTTCTTTAATCTTTGTGTAGTCAACAAAATAGTTGCGTCCATCTTGGTCATGCTCTAACGTTGTATTCACAGTAAGGTCATAGTCTACATATTCAAGTATAGTGTTTGCTATATCTAACTTAGTATGATTCAAACTATCGTCCCCGACATTCCACACTCCACCTTTCATAGTATCAAACTGTTCTATGCCCATCGCAAATCCACGAACCAAATCATTGATGCTCAAGAATGTACGCTTGAAGTGACCTTCGAATAATGTCAACTCTCCTTCATTGATTGCTTTGTTAACAAAGTCGTTGACGAGTAAGTCATTGCGTAATCTATTACTTACACCAAAGGCAGTTGCTGGTCTAAGTATAACAGCATCTTTGCCAGTGTACTCTTCGCCAATCAATTTGTATTCACTATACTTACTGATTGGATTGGTACCAGAATCTTCAGTACAGGTGCTGTCTAAAGCACCATACACACTGCCGGTACTTGCATACACGAAGGGTTTGTCGCCCGTTGCATCTATTACTCTTTTCGTCCCTTCTACATTGATGTCATATGCTAATACCGGTTCAGCATCACATGATGGATATCCCACGATACCCGCTAGATGGACGACAGCATCAGCGGATTTTAATATAGGCTCAACTGCTTTGTCACGAATATCTAAGACGTGCATGTGAAAGTTTGGATGGTCAATGATATTTAATATAGGATGAATGCCCCATTTCAACCAGTCAATGCATATTACCTCATGTCCTGTTTTTAAAAAATGTTCACTCAGTCTACATCCTACATATCCTGCACCACCTGTTATCGCTATTTTCATTTGTCTTCCCCTGTAATAATCTCTACATCAGGCATAGCAAACACCATTATGCCTCCATTTGCTATCCATTCTTTTTCTTTCTCTACAAACATATCTTTGAATCCAAAGTTCGGGACAAAGAATACATCAGCATCTTTTCTCGCATCATCTTCGTGTACGATTGGAATATTAGTACCCACTGTGTATCGTCCTAACTTGTCAGTATGAATTTCAGCGGCACCCTTGAAGTACTTGCCAAGGTCCCATAGTTGTAACATCGTATTGCCTTTTGTACTCGCACCATACACGTAACAGTTCTTGTCTTTGTATGTTTCAAGTGTATCTCTTAGCACTTGTCCATTGTGTGTAATCTCTGAGAAGAAACTATCTAGTGTTGAAATATCTTCTTCGTATTCGATACTACCTTGATTCAGATGTCTAGCCCATAGTTGATAACTTCCACCTTGTGTATCGTTTTCTTCTACGTGATATATCTCTAACCCATTGCGTTCATATAATTCTACAAGACTTTTATATGAATAGTATTCTAAATGTTCGTGACATACATTACCCAAGTCTCGCATCTTCAACATAGGTGCTAGTGTCATTAACTGAGCAATGAATAAACCATCGTCAGTTAACACTTCTTTTACACTAGAGATGAATTCATTTGGGTCATCCATATCGTAGAACATGCCAATCGCTGTTATGACTTTTGCTTTGCCATACATAGCAAAATGTTTGTGATGCCACATATCGGGTATGATTATGTCACACTTCGTCTTTAGACTCTCTTGTAAATTGGGAGCAGGTTCGCATCCGATTCGTATGTTCTTCTTTGATACAGCATCTAGTAATGTGCCATCGTTCGCGCCAATATCAAGCACAGTATCAGCAGTAGTTGTATAATCATTTATGATGTTTGCGATGTCAATTAGATTGTCTTTTAGTTTCTGATTTAATCCACTTTCGTACCAGTAATGCTCACCGTACAATATCTTTGGGTCAACAGTATGACGAAGTTGGACTAACTCACATACTTCGCATTGGTCTAGTATCATTGGCGCACTGGGATTAAATGTCTCAGTTGATTCGGGGAAGTCGTTGATACATATTTCACCGAAGTCGGTGACTTCTCGTATCGGGTTACTACATACTCTACACACAGTTGCTTCATTGATAATCATTATTTACCCGCCGTGGTAATAGGCTCGTCACAGTCATTCCATTTCTTTGTTATCATGGCGACCATCTTACAATCAGCCATTGGAATGAATGTATGTGCTACGTGCTTTGGTAAGTAAACGCAGTCACCAGACGCTACAGGAGTCGGTACCTCGGTGCCATCGTCTTGTAACTCTAAGTATACGCCATTGCCCTCTACAAACATAATATATTCATCAAACTCTTTATGATAGTGATGCCCACGTTGTGAACCTTTCAGTGTAACAATGAAACTCCATTCTACAACTGGGTCTCCTTGTTCTGGATAGTATGTGAATATACCACCTCTACCATCTTTGAGTGTGATTGGATTAATTTCTGGGTCAAGTTTTTGTATGTGCATAATAATGTCCGTTATCTATTAACTACATACTTATTTATGCTTACCTAAATACATTAGTAAATACAGAAATATGGAGTCTAGATGTGATTAATGAGTTTAAGTTTAGCGCAATGGCGAAGGCAGAATCTTTGATTGACTGCTATGGAATACGAAGTACAGTGGACGAAGAACGATTAGAAAAGAAGCATATATTATTTCTAGGCGACAGTTTTGTATACGGCTGTAATATTCCATACAAAGCCACGATGTCCTCTCAACTCGAAGAAAAATTAAACAAGTCGAATGAATATAGTGTCTTTAATTTGGGACTACCTGGTGGTAGTCTAGAATCGGCGTTGTTGCGATTACAACAATGGTGTAATTCTTATGGTAGCCAGATTCATTCAGTATACTTCGGGATGACATCTAGGTATAGAATGCAATATTGGATTGACGTAAAGGGGGACGATGCAACTGACATCTACCACTCTGCTAGATCATTTAATGAATCACATTCTCTTGGTTATATACCCGGACGTTTACCGCCACCGTGGGCTACTGTGGGAGATGAAAGATTCATTAGTAAGAATCTAAACAATCTAATGACAGTTTCCAATCTTCATACGGGCGTTAAGTTCGATCATATTATGCAGAATTTTAAAAATCTAAGCCAACTACATGACTTCAATGTATTATCTTTTTATGTATCAGATGAACAAATAAGTGATACCGATAAAGAATACGTCAAAGAGCATTTAGAATCAAACACGGATAACAGTGAGTTTAAAATATACATGGATGATATTGCTTTTCCAAATGATAACGCATATCATATAAGTCCGGATGATAGACATTGGAACGAAGCCGGTAATAAGTTCGTAACAGATAATATATTGTATCCTCGGACAAGGCATTGGTATTATAGATAATAAAAAGCCCACAATTAAGTGGGCTTTGATTTGCTGAACTGTCTAGGTTAGTTTTCTAGACTTGCTTCAAACTCCGCAAGTTCTAACTCAACTGCTAGTTGTTCCGCCGCTTGTTCTTCAGCGGTAAGTGCTTTAGTTACTTTCTCTGTAGCATAAGTTCTTTTTGGTGGCGTTAGTTTCATTTCGATTAATGGAAAATCTTCATCTGCTTTCTGTCCGCCGTTGTATACTAGCGGCGAAGGCAATACGATATCGTATTCGAATTTACCAGTACTCATGTAAACTGCACCGTCTTTTACCACATCACTAATATTAGAATCGTGACCATCTAACACAATGTCAATGAATCCATCTTTGTTAAAATCACCGTACTTGAATTCACTTACCCAACAGTTGTACTCGTTAGCCTCTCTTTTTGGCCAAACCGCTTTACTTTTTGGTCCTTTACAAAACTCAGAATATAAGACTGTCCTGAACTTACCCTTGCCGATATTTTCTTCAATAGTCATTCCTGCACCAGCATAGTTATGACCAACATGACTTCGAATGACATCTAGATCACCATCACCATCTAAGTCAGCCACTGAAACTTCTGAAACTCCAGTATAACTAAACCCATTACTATTTCTAACATCATCCGGAAAAGAGAACCCACGTTTATAGAAGTTGCCGTTGCCATCGTTTAACAAGATTCCGTTAAACGTACCGTTACAACTATTTCGTCCAGGAAAACAACCTGGTGCACCATCTTTCTTATTCCATTTCTTAACATAGGCAAATGATTTTGAACCAAATACAAGGTCTAAATCGCCATCGTTATCTACATCGCCAAGCGCAACAGTAAAGCCCCATTGATTACCACACTTACGAACTTTCATATGACCATCGCCTTGATTGACATAACACCATATTTCGCCATTTTGATTAGCACCATTGCCGCCTGTCCATTTCGCACTCGTTACGACAATATCAATATCACCGTCACCATCAATGTCACCAACAGTTCCACTATGAGAGAAGTTAACTAAACCTTTGCCATTTTGAACGTTAGTCCCTGTTACATGTGTTGCAGTAGATTCAGTCCAACCTGGACCTTCGTTTGACAAGAAGTACAAATCACTTTTACCATTAATAGTCATATTGGTAGTGTCATTAGCAAATATATCTAACTTGCCATCGCCATTAAAGTCAGCAAGTTGAATCTCCATTGCCAATATCCCTTTCATTTCTACAGGATTTTCATCAAGTAATAGCCCAGTTACATCATCTGCACTATATATCGCGTCTGTGTATACATCGTCCCTCAGTTTTGATTTAATTTGATTTACTTTAAAAACACTTATTGCTCCGGCATTAGAATAACATTCACCAAGAGAAGGATCACAATTTGGTCCAACTTTATCCCATGTAACGCCTGGTTGCTTAGGATTAGTGACTACAAACAAATCGTCAACACCATCATTGTCAAAATCGCCGATAGCATATGGACCAGCATTATAACTTTTTGAACGCTCAGTGAAGACTAATTGCCACTTAACATAATGAGCAGACCAATTGGGCACACCGTCAGATTTAATCCAGTTGCCGATAAATGGTTTCATTGCTACTTTTACTTTTGTATTTGAATTAACTGTAGAAGATATGGTAGCAGTAGCCGTAGATGTAACACCACCACAACTTAGCCCTCGACTTGTTGATTCGGCTTGATACTCAACATTATCAGGAGCCGCTTTTGCAAGACGGCAAATAGTTTTATCTGACCAAGACGCCATTTTGTTACTACCACCGCCACAGGTGTATACATAGTAACTGCCATCAGCAGAAACACTCTTAACTGGCTCACTACCATCAGTACATGATGCATTTGCAACACCACTTATTGCCAATACTGCTAATGAAAGCAGTGATATAATTAACTTTCTCATACTCTTTACCTCTATAATTAAAAATGCAATCAGATATTAACTCGATTTACATATATATTATAACACAGCCTGAGGTATTGTCAAGTTTTTAGTGGGTTATTGAAGTGTTCGTGTGTTTCCGAAGTGGATTACAGTACAATTATCGTTAACATACTGTCTCCACGGGTCGATAACTACACTACCATCTGGAATGATAACACTGTTAGTCGTGTTCTGTGGTGATATCTTACCAAAATTGTGCGCAAGAAGATACACCGCTGGTACTTCAGACTGATATAAGTCGCCAGTATGAATGTCATAGTAGTTTAATACTACTCCATCTTGTTCAATATAGTGTCCTACTAGTAAACTGCCACTACCGTGAATGTATTCTACGTCTGCTTTATATGCCTTGCCTACTATGATAACATCCATGTTGTGTAGTTTTGCTTGTGACACAATCATATTTGCCATATTCTTTGCTTGTGCTTCTCTGGCTGACATAACAGCATCAAACAAGTCATAGCCTAGGTCATATTCTTTTGCTAACCAGCGCATTGCGATGTTATCTCTTGGGTGACATGACCCGCCATCAGCCATACCAGCAGTCATATATGATGGACTTAATAGACGCATGTCACATGCCGATAATGCGTCAGTTACTACATCAACATTAATGTTACCTACTTTAACCGCTACATCTAGGATCATATTGGTTAGAACAACTTTAGTACTAATGAATGTGTTGTAGAACATCTTAGTAGTCTCTATCTCTTCCCATGTACCTACTACAACTCTTGGATTGTTTTCCATAAATGAACTATAAAAGTCAGACAAATCTTTAGCGATGCCAATTTCTGAACCGTCATCAGTTCCAATCATAATCATTTCTGGATTAACCATGTCCCATCGTATTGTTCCCATTGCAATCAAGTATGGATTATAAACAAACTTAGTGTTAGTTACTAGGGGAATGATTTGATTTCTAATAGTACCAGGCATCACGGTAGAGATAAGAATAATAGTTTGGTCACTATTCATATGCGTATTCGCTTCAGCAATTACGCTGGTTGCAATATCATAATTGAAATCTTTGGGTTCTAAATGCATTGCGGGAGTACTGCCATCATATGCAGGGTCATGCGGAGTCGGCACAGATACAAATATAAAATCTTTACCTTGAACGAGTTCTTTGATCGTGTCTACTCTAGTGATTGATTCTGATTCAAATTGAGCGACATCGTAACCAGACACTTCATGTCCACTCTCTGCCATTACTTCCGCGCAATCTTTGCCTAGTCTGCCTACTCCAATTACACCAATCTTCATCGTTGTTCCTTATGATTTATTAACTACTAATATTATTTATCATAACTAAATTCTCGCTATATACGATATGTAAGAAATACAGGAAGGGAGGGTAGTTACAGAGTAGAATTAATATCTTGTTCTAGTTTGTCTACGAGGTCAGCAATTTCAGATATGATGTGTTCGCTCTCGTGGTCTTTATTAAAATGCGAACGCAGTTCAGCAATCATTAATTGCTTCTTTATTGTTTTGAATTTACTAGCGGTAGATTCATCATCTATCTCAGTGGTTACTACAGTTTCTTTTGCTGTCTCACCAAACTTACGTCTAGTAACTGTTTTGCCACCATCTGGTGATTCATATATGTAACTATCATCTGACATCTTTTCTATCCTTTATATACTGTTCTAAAGAGGTATCATCATAGGAGATGATATCGTATCTATTGTTAAGTAGCCTACTGTCTATACCATACGTGTCTTTATCGAACGCTAGAACGTCTATAGAGAAATCATAACCACCCACCGACTTGGTACTATCACATATCCATACTTCAGCACTAAATGCCGATAGTATTTCAGTAGACTCACGAACTAGATGAACGTAAGTAAACTCTGCGACTTCA
>Ga0308002_1000187_pt1 | contig 25391 bp, 26 predicted proteins | sample Neamet34_FD_203148 | JGI IMG/M metagenome (GOLD analysis project Ga0308002, IMG submission 203148) | Marine microbial communities from water near the shore, Antarctic Ocean - #34 | ecosystem: Environmental > Aquatic > Marine > Unclassified | place: Southern Ocean | collected 2014-06-06
TTTGTTCGGTTTTTTAGAAATATTGAAAACTTCAAAGGAGAGGCTAAAATTGCTACTTACTTAACCAGAATTGCAATCAACCTTTCTTTAAATGAGTTAAAACGAAGAAAACGTAAATGGAAGGTGTTTTATTCGGGTGATTATTCTGAAGATAAAATACAAAATTTAAGTTTTTCAGAAACTAAAGACCCAGATGAAAAGTTAGACTTACTAAGAAGAGCTACTTTATTATTAGATGAAAAATACAGAGAAGTAATTGTATTAAGAACGTCTCAAGATAATAGCTTTAAAGAGATAGCTGCTGTTTTACAAATCCCTATTGGCACTGTGCTAACTAGGTATTCCAGGGCGCAAAAAAAACTGATTGAATTATTAAATCAATAATCATGAAAACAAAAGAACAATACCATATCGACTGGCTAAGCTCTAAAGAGGACTTGCTGTGTGTAGAAGACAAAAACGACTTAGCTATTTTTGTTCAAGAAAACCCTGTTCTTTTAGCTCAATGGCAATCCTGCGAACTGAATTTGAAGTTGCTCAGAGCCTCGAATTTGTCTTTTTCAGATTCTTACAATTCACAAGTTATCGCTAAAGTACGTACTAAATTAGTTCCACTTTTCGATAAACCGTCTTTATGGATTGCTTCTATTGGCATTGCAGCTTCTCTTTTGTTGATGATTAATTTATTTGTTGAACAAAATACTTGGAGTTTAGAAGCCCTTTTGGGAATTGCTGACATGGATTCAGACAATACCAATTTACTCTTTTATATAAATTCAGAATTTAATTCTTAACTATGGAAAAGAAATCAATTTTAAAAACGTTTATAATTCTGTTTATTGGAATTGTAATTGGAGTTTTAGCAGGAGGTAGGTTTACCATGCACAAAATTCATCGAGCAAACAATATGCGTTCTGAGCATGGTTTTGTAAGTGAAGTTTCTAGGCTATTAGATTTAAGTCAATCTCAGTTAGATGCTATTTCTCCAATCATTAATGATTTCGCTAGGCTAAATCATCTTCGCCACGACAGTCTTAGAGTGCAAGAAAAGAGAGCCTATGGTAATTTTCGAACAGATTTGGAGCCCTATTTATCGGCACAAGAATTGAAAAAGCTAAGAAGGTTATTTAGACCTAAAGGACCAAAAAGAAAGAATAACAAAAATCATCAACCAAGAAAATAAATCAATTATGAAAAGATTATTAGTAGTGCTAGCGTTAATATCGAGTAGTTTATTTGCTCAGAATAGGAATCAAAAGCCTAACATATCTCCTGAAGAAAGACACGAGAAGTTAGTGATGAAATTGAATTTAGATGAACAGCAATCTAATAGAGTTCAGCACATACAGAAAGAGCATCATTTAAAGTTAAAAGAGCTAAAAGAAACGTCTAAAGGAGTAGAGAAGTTGATGCGTTCAGAAATTCAAGTTTTAAGAAAAGACTTGAATGTTAAAATGCGAGCTGTCCTAAATAAAGAACAGTTCTCAGATTATAAAAGAATGCAAAGTCGCAAACAAATGAATAAAAAACGCCCTGCTAAAAAGGGAAAACATGGCGGTAGTAGAGGTCGTTAGTTTTTGGCAGATTTAATTGCATTTATAGCTTGCTCTAAATCTTCTTTAGCAACCATAACTCTAACCGCATTTTCGGTTCCTGGAGCTGCCCATCCTGCCATCATGCTAGAGTGAAATTCGTCTTTGATAACGCATTTAATATTTCCCTCTTCTAGAATTCCAGCTATGTGTTGGGCATTTACAAAAGAACCGGAGTAGATGATTTTTAAAAAGCTGTCGTTCATAGTTTAATAATTTTAATTAATAGTCATTTTAATAAGGTTTGAAATTTAATGAAGGGCTCAAAATATCAAGTATTACAAATTACATAAAATAAATGAGAAAAAAGAGGAGTAAAGCTCCTCTTTTTTTATTAATAGATTGTATTTATCAAATCTTCATCTGCATAGTTAGGAATTGTAACCTTTAGTAGTGGTTCAGACTCCATTGCTCTTTTAATAGCAAATACAGCTTCATCGTTTCTAGCCCAACTTCTTCTAGATATTCCATTATTAACATCCCAAAATAGCATCGATCTTAATCGTCTATCTGCATCGTCTGAGCCATCTAATAGCATTCCAAAACCGCCATTTATAACTTCTCCCCAGCCAACACCACCTCCGTTGTGTATGGAAACCCATGTAGCTCCACGGAAACTATCGCCTATAACATTTTGTATTGCCATATCGGCTGTAAATCTCGAACCATCGTAAATATTGGAGGTTTCACGATAAGGTGAGTCTGTTCCTGAAACATCGTGGTGATCTCTACCCAATACCACAGGTCCAATAACACCATTTTTAATAGCTTTATTAAAGGCGGATGCAATTTTAACGCGTCCTTCCGCATCAGCATATAAAATACGAGCTTGAGAACCAACTACTAATTTATTTTCTTGAGCTCCCTTAATCCATTGGATGTTATCGGCCATTTGCTGTTGAATTTCAACAGGAGATACTTTCATTAATTCTTCTAGAACTTCACAAGCAATGCGATCGGTTTGTTCCAAATCTTCTGGTTTAGCACTAGCACATACCCAACGGAATGGGCCAAAACCATAATCGAAACACATAGGTCCCATGATGTCTTGTACATAAGAAGCATAGCGGAAATTTATTCCATCTTCTGCCATTATATCCGCACCAGCTCTAGAAGCTTCTAGTAAAAAGGCATTTCCATAATCAAAGAAATATGTTCCTTTAGCCGTATGTTTATTTATTGCTGTAGCATGACGACGAAGTGTTTCTTGAATTTTTTCTTTAAATAATTCAGGATTTGAAGTCATCATTTCATTGGCATTCTCCAAGCTCATATCAACTGGATAATAACCTCCAGCCCAAGGATTGTGTAATGAAGTTTGGTCTGATCCTAAATCTATATAAATATTTTCTTGGTCAAACTTTTCCCATACATCCACTATGTTTCCTTGGTAAGCTATAGAAACGACTTCTTTGTTCTTTTTTGCTAGCGTAACACGAGTGCATAATTCATCCAAATCTGTAATCACTTCATCTACCCAACCTTGAGAATGTCTTGTATAGGTTGCCTTAGCGTTTACTTCCGCAGTAACAGAAATACAACCTGCTATATTTCCTGCTTTTGGTTGTGCACCACTCATTCCACCCAATCCAGCAGTAAGAAATAATTTACCTTCTAAACCTTCTCCATTTTTAGATATTTTACGACCTCCATTAAGCAGCGTAATAGTTGTTCCATGCACAATTCCTTGAGGTCCAATATACATATACGAACCTGCCGTCATTTGTCCATACTGACTTACTCCTAATGCATTGAATTTCTCCCAATCATCTGGTTTAGAGTAATTAGGTATTACCATTCCATTAGTTACAACTACTCTAGGTGCGTCTTTATGCGATGGATACAAGCCCATAGGATGACCTGAATAAATGGTAAGTGTTTGCTCATCTGTCATTTCTGTTAAATACTGCATACACAACCGATATTGTGCCCAGTTTTGAAAAACAGCTCCATTACCACCATAGGTAATAAGTTCGTCTGGATGTTGAGCTATTGCATGATCCAAATTGTTTTGTATCATCAGCATTATTGCTTTTGCCTGTAGAGATTTTCCTGGGTAATCGGCAATATCACGAGCGTACATTTTATGCTTTGGTTTAAATCGAAGCATGTAAATACGTCCATGGGCTTTCATTTCCTCTGCAAATTCAGGAGCTAAAATAGCATGTTGCTCAACAGGGAAATAACGTAAGGCATTTTTTAAAGCCAGCTTCTTTTCTTCTGTACTCAGAACTTCTTTACGCTTAGGAGCGTGATTTAAATTCGTATCGTAATCTTGTTTGGCAGGCAATACACTCGGTATGCCTTCCTGTAATTCTGCTTTAAACGCTTCCAAAGTCATCATTCTCCTTTGTTTTTTTAATTGTTTTATTCTTATTGAAACCATAAGGGCAGTGTTTACAGCCATTTTTACAGCAGTAACCTCGTTTAAGATGGTACTTTTCGGTGTAAACGATATAGCCTTCCTCAGAGTGGTAAAAATCTTCGGGGTCTAAATTTCTAAATTGTGAAAATCCTTCTAGTTTCATTGCTGCGAATTTACAATATTCCCTCGTATCTTTGGACTATGATTTTACCTGTTATACCTCCTTTACAAGAATTGAGTGATTCTTTGCTGACACAGAAAAAATTACGTGTATTCATTTTACGTGAAGATCTTATACATACTCATATTTCTGGAAATAAATGGCGGAAGCTTTATTATAATATTCAAGAAGCTAAGCAACAAAGTTTAGATAGTCTTATTACTTTTGGTGGTGCTTTTTCTAACCATATTGCTGCTACTGCATCAGCTGGGAAAGAATTTGGTTTTAAAACAATTGGCTTTATTAGAGGCGAAGAGCATTTACCTTTAAATTCTACACTTAGTTATGCTAAAAGTTGTGGAATGGAGTTTAGGTACTTAACAAGATCTGACTATAGATTGAAAGAAAATTCAACGTTTTTAAATTCAATTCTTAAAAATGATAAAAACTTTTATCTACTTCCCGAAGGTGGAACAAATGGCTTTGCTGTAAAAGGTTGTGAAGAAATTTTAACTGATTTACCAGTAGATTTTGACTATGTATGTTGTGCTTGTGGTACTGGAGGGACAATAGCTGGAATTATTAATTCTCTTAAAAGTCATCAAAAGGCAATTGGCTTTCCTGCGCTTAAAGGTGGTGGCTTTTTAAAAGATGAAATCGAAAAGTATGTCACAAATTCTCAATGGGAACTAAACTTAAATTATCATTTTGGTGGTTATGCTAAAGTGAAACCCGAATTAATCCGTTTTATAAATTATTTTAAAATCAAGCATAAAATACCGCTCGATCCAGTTTATACTGGTAAGATGTTGTTTGGTTTGTGGGACTTAATAGAAAAAGACTATTTTCGTGCAGGTTCAACCATTATTGCAGTTCACACAGGTGGATTACAAGGAATTGCGGGTATGAACGATCGTTTAAAAAATAAAGGCTTACAAATTCTATGAAATTTCTCTTTTCACTAGTTACTTTTATATTTTCTTTTTCTTTAGTTGCTCAAGATTTAAGCTCGGAAGATTATATTCATAAGTTTCATAAAATGGCTATTGCCGAAATGCATGAATACGGAATTCCTGCGAGTATTACTTTAGCACAAGGCATATTAGAATCGGGTAATGGGAATTCGGAGCTTTCGGTGAAATCGCGTAATCATTTTGGGATTAAATGCCACAAAGGTTGGACTGGTAAAAAAGTTTACCACGACGACGATGAGGAACATGAATGTTTTAGGAAATATAAAAAAGTAGCAGATTCTTACCGTGATCATTCAGAGTTTTTGAAAAATCGTGAACGTTATGCTGAATTGTTTACTTATAAAATAATCGATTATAAATCTTGGGCTAGAGGATTAAAAAAAGCTGGTTATGCTACACATCCCGAATATGCTACAAAGCTTATTGGTTTAATCGAACGTTTCGATTTAGCACAATATGACAGTGCTTCTAAGTCTGGGAAGCGGAAAGTTAAGAAGCCTAAACGCAAAGTGCGAAAGGAAATATTTATAAGTCAAAATGGACTTAAATTTGTGCTTTCTAATTCTGGAGATACCTACGATAAACTAGCCACAGAACAAAGTTTATGGATGTGGCAGCTCTTAGAATTTAACGATTTAAGTAAAGATAAAATACTAAATCAAGGCGAACGTGTTTATTTAGAATTCAAGAAAAACAGATCTAAATCTGAATTTCATTTAGTTGAGGAAGGCGAAACACTTTATAGTATTTCACAACAGCACGGATTAAGATTGGCTAAATTGGAACATAAAAATCGTTTGCAATCAAACTCAAAATTAGAAATAGGACAGAAAGTGTTTTTGCGTAAACGCAAGCCAAAAAACTACTCAGCAGAATAGTTGTAGATCATTCCAGATTCTCCACCTACAATAAAGTTCAAATTTTTATCTAAGTCTATATCTCGTACTATTCCAGTAGTTTTTCCGTACAATGGAAAACCATCTACTAGTTCATCTGGACTTCTAAACAAATAGGCTTCTTCTGCTTCTAAATCTGTGATACTTAGGTATAATTGATTTTCAAAGTTAGTTATTTGTGGAGTCGAAAGCTCTTCACTATCAAACGAATATTTAAGGTTCATCTGCTCCCCATTTACGATTAGTTCTTCAGCTTCTACGCCTATATTATGCTCTAGTTCGTAGCTGTAATACATTTCTTTATCAAATTCAAATTGTATGCTGTTGTCTATAGTACCATCAAATAGGATGTTCTGTTGAACTCCATTTTTATCAATTGTAACAATACGTGTGTCGGCTAAAGTTGTTCCTTTTACAACGTATAATTTATTGCTAGAAAATTCAATTTTTCCTTTTACCTTTATTCTCGGCTCTCCTTTTCTACTTAAGATGTTTAATGTTCCATTTTCTTCGGGTAGTAAAATATAATCTTTACCAGCAACTACATAATGTTGAGCATTATGTACAGCCTTACTTTTAGTTTTATTGAGCTTCCATCCTTTAATTTTCTTTCCGTATTTATCATACATAAAGTGATATTTACCACAAGAAAGTAATATCCTATAATTTCTATGATTTTGGTAGTCGAATAAGGCTAAAGGAAGTTCGGTTTTTTGGTCTAGCGAAATTGGGTACGAACGAACATCTCTTCCTATTCTGTCTATTAGGTAGAGCTTACTTGCCGTATTAAAAATCAATTGTAGTTTTTTATTTTTGAAAAAATCTATTTGTTTGATGTTTCCAATAATAGCTTCAGCTAACTTTCTTTTCCATAAAATCTCACCTTGTGTGGAAATTAAATAAAGGTTTAGGTTTTCATCTTGCACTGCAATTTCCCACTGTTGATTATAATGATTTTTCACCAAACTAATTTCTGAGCGAATTGGGGCTTCCAATTGTGTAGCCCAAATAGCACGAGTTTGGTCTGCTTCAGTTTTGTCGAAATGTAAATAGGCATTGCTATAACAAATTGAACTATTAGTTTCGAATTGTATGGCTAAAGCTCTAAATGGATGTAAAGCATTAGCGTATGAATTTGTGAAATTTGCTAACTGATCTTGTAAGTATTTTGGTGCTAATTGTAAAGCAGAGGGATTTTGTAAATAGATAAATAAGTTAGAATTGGAATTTAATTCTTCCATACAGACTTTGTAATCCTTAGTATTTGCTAAGGATTTATTCGCTTTAAAATCATTAATTAAGTTTTTTAAGACACTTAAATTGGAGCTTAAAATTAATTGGTCATCTAAAATGCAAGCATAATTTAATTTCCCATAAAGATGAGTAGAGCAAATAGTGTTTAAATAACTTAGCTTATCCCATTTAAAAATTAATTTTCCTCGGTAGTTGAAAGTTGAGTCAGCCTTCTGAGAAATAAAGTTTTCTATTTCAGATTCATTAGTAATGTGAATAATTAATCCTTCAGCTAAACTGTTGCTATTTTCTGCTAAAAACCAAGTTATCTCACTGTCTATCCAAGATTCAAATAGTAGTCTTAATGAATCCTCTAGTCCTTTTAGGTTTTTAGTGTACGTGTTTTGTTGGTGGTTAAAGCTACGACCGTTTAGTTGTTTCCTTTGTAACTGTTTAAAGTTCTCGAAGGATTTCGAAACAAATAAGGCCGTGTTTTTTGGAAGTACTGATGAGGCCAAATTTGCATGAGCATCATTTCCCTCAAAAAAACTTAACTCGTGTGCCAAAGAGTCGTAAGCCAAACTAATTCCACTAAAAAGAACTCCATTTTTTGATAGATCAATATCCCATTGCATCCATTCTGCTTGATTATTAATTGTGCTAGTCTTCTTAAAAAGAGCCTTACTTATACGATCGAAGTTCTTTGTGTTTAGGTATAAGTTATAATCTTCTTTTTTGTTTGCAGAACTGTAAATATTATTAAATGCTGATTGAGCAGTTAAATTATTTGGTGTTTTAAGTTGTCTTATTGCATCTTCAATTAAAATCTTTTCTTCGCTTAACATAAGTAATCCTCTATACTTTGCGTAATATATTGTCGATTCATCAATTGCTACTTCAGTAATAATGGCATCGCTGTAAACGTGTTCTGTTGTTTTGGTGAAACTTGCCAAACCAATTTCTAATAACTGTATTTTTTTCTCTTGATGCTCGGTAGAACTCACCATAAGCCAATTAAAAGATTGAGCTCCCGTTAAATGCAAGGAAAGGAAAACAGGATTTACACTTGAAAGGTGAGATGAGTAGCTGGCTAAATTAGAATCTAAGGTGAAAAGTGCATTTTGAGTTTCTTTTAGCGAGGTTTCGGTGCTTAAAGTAGCCCAAAAAGAGCTTTTTGTTAGTTCTTTAATACTTTTTGATAAATTATTGCTTTCTAAAATTACAGCCGCATCTAGTGGAATAGCGTGTATAGAATCGCTTGTTTCCTTAGTTTCTTGTGTACAAGCGAATAAACTTATTAGAATAACGAGCAGTAAGAGAGTTCTTTGCATAGTTTTATTTAACTTTTCAAAAATAGAAATACCATTTTATCTAAGCAAGGTTTTACTTGTTTTCGTATTTTTGAGTATTCTCATAAAAATAAAGCATGAAAAAATATAGTCTATTTCTAATAATGATGGTTCTTCCATTCTTTTCCTTTGCTCAAAAGACACCTCCTTCAAACGAGGAGTTAAGGCAAAGAGCTAATCACAGTTTTGTGATATTAAAAGAGAACGTTTTATTAGTGCGTCTAAAAAGTAATTTAAAGAAAATTAATGCTCTTAAAGAGTATGGGTACAATGTTGAAGCTAAGGAGTTTCAATATAGTCAAAATGAGAAAAATAAAGAAATTATAAAATCTTTTAAAGAGGAGTTCACCTTTTGCGATACTTACTTTTTCTTTAGCGAACACTCTAATCTAGTGAGAGCTAAAGATTTTAGTCAACCATTTTTTTTAGACGATAATCTAAAGATTGATCCATCTGTATCCGTTCCTACGGATTCGTTTTTAATTGCAGAATTTGGGCATGTAATGTCTGATCCGGGACCTTACAAAGATTTTTATATTATGGATTATGAGGATGGATTCAATAAAAGAACTAGTTACTGGGCGGGTCCAGATTTGCATTTCGGTGCTTTAATAGTTATGAATGATCAATTTGTGCAAATTCGCCGTCCCTTCCCAAGGTATGCTCGAACTTTTGCCTCACTTCCATTCCTTAAAAGATCAATTGTTAAAACGGTAGCTCGATTAAATAAGAAATTATTTAACTACTGAGAATATTAAATATCCAAGCTTAATTGCTCAGGAAGTAGTCTAAAGGTTAGTCGATGATTTTCGTTTACTCCAAATTCTCTTATAGCTGCTCTATGTGCTTTAGTAGGATACCCTTTGTTATTTTTCCAAGAATATAGAGGAAACTTTTTATCTAGGTTTTCCATAAGTTCATCTCTATAAGTCTTTGCTAAAATAGAAGCAGCGGCTATATTTAAGTATTTTCCATCTCCTTTAATAATGCAATGATGTTCGGAATCCTTGTATTTTTTAAATCTATTTCCATCAACCAAAATACTATCGAACTGCTTTTTGATTTTATCTAAAGCTCTATGCATCGCTAAAAAAGAAGCATTTAAAATATTTATTTCATCAATTTCTTTATGATCAACAATCCCTACAGCATATGCTAGTGCTTGTTCTTGTATGATCTCTTTTAAGATGCTGCGGTTTTTTTCGCTTACTTGTTTTGAGTCGTTTAGTAACGGATGTCTAAAGTCCTTAGGTAAAATTACCGCTGCAGCTACAACAGGGCCAGCCAGACAGCCTCTACCAGCTTCATCACAAGCCACTTCAATTTTGGTTTTATGTAGGTAGGCTTTTAACATTCTTGGAGTACTTTATTTATACTTTTCCAGAGTGCATCAGCCGTTTTGTTCCAACTGAAATTTTGAGAATGAATTAGCCCTTTTTCAGAGAGTTCTGCTCTTAATGCATTGTCTTTATGCATAGTAATCATAGCGTTTTTTATGTCATCAATATTAAATGGATCTACTAAAATTGCAGCTTCACCAGCCACTTCGGGCATAGCTGTACAATTGGAAGTTATTACAGGGCAGCCACATTTCATAGCTTCTACAATTGGGATTCCGAAACCTTCGAAGTAGGGTACAAAGCAAAATGCTTGTGCTGAAGCGTAGAGTAATTGTAATTCTGAAAGAGATTTCCTTCCAGTAAAGACAACATCTTCCTTATGACTAAGGTTTTCGAAAGCTTCTTCTAATTCACTATTCCACCACATTTTAGCACCTACAATAAGTAATTTGTTCTTAGACTTGGTTTCTGTTTTAAATAAATCGAAAGCTACTAACAACCTTTTTATGTTTTTTCGTGGATGTAAAGCGCCCACAAATAGAAAATAATCTTGTCCTTGGCTGTATTGTTTTCGAGTATTTATTTGTTCAGATAACCCAATTTGGTGGAACAGTGAGTTAACCCCATTTATGCTCACATCAATTTTAGCTTTATCTACTTCATAAGTTTTAGAAATATCCAATTTTGAATAATTCGAAACCGTTACAATTCTACTTGCTTTATGTGCGTATTTTTTAAAAAAGAATCTGTAAAATTTACTATGACTGAATTTTAAATCTTTTGGATGGTGTTCGAAATTTATATCGTGAATAACTGCTACAGATGGAGTTTTACTCGCTAATGATAAAAACCCATCGGGTGACAGAAATAAATCAATATTAAGTTTTTTGAGAAGTTTAGGGAGTCTTAGTTCAAACCATATATACCATAAAATAGGGTGTCGTGTAGGAGGTCCTAAAAGAATAGGAGTGACATTCTGTTCGAAAATAAATTCTTCAGAATAAGGTCTATCAAAAATGAAAAAAAACTCATGTTCAGGATGAGCTTTTACAATTCTAGAAAGTGTTTCGTAGGTATACCATCCTATGCCTTCTAGTTTGTCTTTTAGTAAAAGCCTTGTATTAACTGCAATTTTCATAAAAGCGAAGATAACTATTTAGTCAATATCATAACGGACTTTGTTTTTCGATTTAGTATTTTTGCTTACTTATGACTTATTTAAAAAAGTATTTTACTTCATTAGTCGCAACTCTCCGATTAGATATGAATCTTGCCGAGCTCTTAAAGGGCTCTGCTATAGTGTTTTTGTTTAGGTCTTTGGGTTTGTTTTCTGGCTATGCTTTAAGTTATATCATAACGGTATATTATGGTGAGGAGGTATTAGGTGTTTATTCTCTTTCGTTTACCTTATTAAGTTTAGTAGTGGTCCTCTCTCGTATGGGCTTAGACGAAGCATTGGTTAAAGTCATTTCTGATTTATTTTATGTAAACAAGCAAGGTCAAGCTAAAGATGCATACCTAAAAAGTACAATTTTAATTTTATTAGTGAGTTCTTTTTTCTTTGTGCTATTTAATCAATCGGCACATTATATTGCCGCATGGTTTGGAAATCCTATGCTAAGCAAAGCGTTTAAAATTGTATCCTATGCAATAGTTCCCTACGCATTAATTAAATTAAATGCCGATACATTAAGAGGAATGAAAAAGATGAAAGCATTTTCTTATTTACAAGTAGGAACTTTGTTTTTAGTAATGTCTGTTTTTTTACTTCTAGGAATTCAATTTATCGAATATTCAGAATACTTACCAATGTATGCTTTGTTTGCAGCTACTATTACGGTGTACCTAGTTTCTGCTTTTTTAATTAAAAAGCATTTTAAAGTTAAGCGAGTTGCGACGAAAAGAGTGAAAATGTTAATGAAAATTTCACTTCCTATGATGCTTACGAGTTCTATGTTTTTAGTATTAAGTTGGACGGATAATATTTTTTTAGGCCGTTTTCTATCCGAAGATCAAGTTGGTATTTACTTTATTGCATTTAAGTTGGGCTTAATAATTTCTTTAAGCCTATTTGCAGTAAACTCTATTGCAGCACCAAAATTTTCTGAATTATCTACCTCTGTAAACAAACTGGAATTGCAGAAATTAGCAATGCAATCGGCAAAGTTAAATTTCTGGTCTTCCTTTCCAATTTTCATTTTGTTAATGTTTTCTGCTGAATGGTTATTATCCTTGTATGGCCCCTCATTTTTAGTTGCTAAAACATGTGTTTATATTTTAGCAATCGGACAATTATACAACGCCCTTTCTGGGTCAGTATTAAGTTTGTTAAATATGACTGGCCATGAACGTTTGGTTAGTAAAATTGTCTTATCAGCAGCAATATTAAATGTAGTATTAAATTATTATTTAATCCCAATTTTCGAATCTTCACCAAATTGGCAAGGTATTGAAGGTGCTGCTTTGGCTAGTGCAATTTGTTTAATTTATTGGAATTCTTTAGGTTTGTATTTTGTTTATAAATACCATGGCTTTGTGATGTTTCCTAATCCATTTCACGAAAAAAAACAGCTTAATGAATAAGAAAATTAGCTTTGTGGGAGTAGGTGCTGTAAAAAGTGGGTCTTCGTGGATGGCTTCCTTGTTAAAGCAACATCCCGAAGTTTGTATGTCTTCTAGAAAGGAAATTGCTTATTTTAATGCCTATAATTTTAATGGAACCAAAAACACATCATCTTTATATAGTAGAGAATATTATTTTAAATTTTGGCCACAAACCAATCTTGTAAAGGGAGAAGTTTCGCCTCAGTATTTATTCGATTCTTATGCCCCACAGAACATAAAGGACGCTTTTCCTAATACTCAAATAATAGTTATTCTTCGAAACCCTAAGCATGTTGTATATTCTCTGTTTTTATATGAACAATTATTTAACAGGAGTATAAATACGTCATTGTCTTTTAGTGATGCACTTAGTAAGTATCCTTATTTATTAGAAAGTGCCCGGTTTTATAAACAACTAAAACGTTACTATAGTATTTTTAAAAAGGAGCAAATTCATGTGTATATTCTAGAAGATGCATTGACTTTTAAAGAGGGTTTTTCTAAAAAACTTTACGCTGATATTGGTTTATCTAATATAGATTTCATTCCTGATTATTCTTCTGTTAATGAGTCTAAACAGATGGATTCGAGTTTTTTCAATTCTCTAATTCAAGTCCCTTCCTTTTTAAAAAGTAAAGTGGAATCTTCAAGACTAAATCCCTACTTTGAAAAATGTAAAGGATCAAGTCTTTATATTAATCTTGTGGGAATGCGTAATAAGTTCTTAGATTTAAACGTTAAGTCTCTTCAAAAACCAATAATCTCTAAAGAGGATTCTTTGATGTTAGATGTGTTTTATAAGTCTGAAATAGAGAAATTAGAAGTACTAATAGACAAGGATCTTTCGATGTGGAAAACTATCGATTTTGTATCTTTGGCAAGAAATAAATAAAACTCAAATGAGCAAAGCATCACTATCTAATTCCGGAAACATAATTTTAGATTTATATAAGTGGAGAAAACCTCTCGCTTTCTTTACTTTAATAGCTGTTATTTTGGGAGCTATTGTATCCTCATCTTTGGTTATTACACCTACATTTAAATCTGAGGCTGTAATATATCCTACCACAACAAATTCTATTTCTCAGGCTTTATTAGTAGAGCACAATCCTTATAGAAAAGATGTGTTAGAATTTGGTGAGGAGCTTGAGGCTGAACGTTTACTTCAGATTCTTAATACCGATGAAATGAAAAATCGTATTATTCAAGAATTTGGTTTGTTTGAGCATTATGAAATCAATCCAGAAGCTGAACATGCCAATACATGGATGAATTTAGCTTTTAACGAGCACTTTCGTTTTAAGCGTACCGAATTGATGTCTATAAAAATTGAAGTATTAGATGAAGATCCGACTCTTGCTGCTGATATGTGTAACAGAATGGTGGATTTAATAGATGTAGTTGTTAAAAGAGTAAAACAAGAACGTGCAGAGCAAGCACTTGTAATTTTAGCTAATAGAGATACAGATTTATCTACTAGGTTATTTTCGCTTCACGATTCATTAGAAGTTTTAAGATCTCACGGAGTTTTAGATGTTTCTGTACAAGCAGAAAGACTTACGGAGTATTATGCAAAAGCAATATCTACTGGAAATACTACTGGTGCGAGAGCATTAAAAAAGGAATTTACAAATCTGGCACAGTATGGCGGAGATTATTTTAGACTCTTTGAGGAGTTAGAATTAGTGCAAGAGCAGTTGAGTATTATTAGATTTGAGAAAGAAAATATTAGTGTTGAACTTAATTCTGATTTAACTAATAGATTTGTAATTAACAGAGCTATTCCTGCTGATAAAAAAGCCTATCCGATTAGATGGTTAATTGTTGTTTTTGCAGGAATGAGCGCCTTTATAATGACGCTGGTTTTACTTTATATCCGTCAGACAATCTCAATTGCTAACCTTGACTAAAAAGTATAGCCTATATTTAATTGTATTCTTTGTTCTTCTGTTTATAATAGGGAATACCTATTTGATTTCGGAACAGAAATATTGGGGTATATTTATTCCTTTTGCTATTGGCGTAATTTCAATGGCAATTTTAAGGGTAGATTTACTCTTGACTCTCGTTGCTTTTTTAACACCTATGTCAACAAGTTTAAAAGAACTTGGGATTTACAATCCTATAGGTATTGAGATGTCCTTACCAACAGAACCATTGTTATTTGGCTTAATGATTATTGCATGGGTAAAGATGTTTAGCGATAAAGAGCTCTTTAAGAATTTGTATAAACACCCAATATCTATTGCTATAATAGTGTATTTAGTATGGTTGTTAATTACGGCTATAAGTAGTTCTGTGCCGATGGCTTCCATAAAGTTACTCATTACCAGACTTTGGTTTATTAGTAGTTTCTATGTATTGGCATACGCTTGGTTTCAAGAGAATAAAAACATCCATCGTTTTGTGAAAGCTTATTTATTAGGCTTGGGCTTGGTTGCCGTTTACACCATTATTGTTCATGCTACAAGAGGTTTTGAACATGAAGCTGCACATTGGGTAATGTCTCCTTTTTTTAAAGACCATACTTCCTATGGTATGGCATTAGCGCTCATTCTTCCTTTTGGTTTTTATATGCGTAAATGGGCAAGTAGGGACAAGGTTAGTATATTGTTTACTTCTGTTTTACTTATTTTGGTAGTTGCTATAATTTTGTCTTATACACGGGCTGCATGGTTGAGTTTAATTGTTACATTGGGTGTTTATATAGTAATGAAATTACGTATTAAATTTTCTTTACTTTTTACATTAGCAGCATTTATTATAAGCTTTGCACTTGTTTTTCAAACCGATATTTTAATGGCTTTGGAAAAAAATAGTCAAGATTCTTCTGATAGTTTTACAGAGCATATAGAATCGATGTCTAATCTAAGTACCGATGCCTCTAATTTAGAGCGGATAAACCGATGGAAATCTGCAATTAGATTATTTGAAGAAAGACCGCACGTAGGATGGGGAGTTGGGACTTATCAATTTAATTATGCACCTTACCAAAATCATTTCGAAAAAAGTATTATTAGCACTAATGCGGGTAATATGGGGAATGCACATAGCGAGTATTTGAGTATGCTTGCCGAAACGGGTTGGCCAGGTTTGTTAATCTTTCTTGTGATGATTGGTCTGATATTAACAAAGGCAATAGTATTGTATCATAAGTTAGACGATAGGCAAGAGCAATGGATGGTAATGGCTTGTATATTAGGCTTGATTACTTATTTTACCCATGCTTTTTTGAATAACTTTTTAGACATGGATAAAGCTTCAGTGCCTATTTGGGCTTTTGTAGCTATTATAGTTGTTTTAGATCAACGACAACATAATAGAGAAATTACAGCATAAAAAAGAGGAGCATTAGCTCCTCTTTTTTTATGCTGTAAAACGACCAATTAAGATTTTACTCTTTCTTGGTATGCACCTTTTGTCGTGTCTATTTTAATTTTATCACCTTCGTTAATAAAGAGTGGTACGTTTACAGTAGCACCAGTTTCAACCGTTGCAGGTTTAAGGGCATTTGTAGCGGTATTTCCTTTTTCGCCTGGCTCTGTATAAGTAACTTCTAATACAACCGAAGAAGGTACATCACAAGTAAGCGGATTCTCTTCGTCAGCATCAAATACAACTTCTACAATCTCACCTTCTTTCATAAACTGAAATCCTCCAACGATCGTTTTCTCTAAGAAAATCTGCTCGAATGTCTCTGTATGCATAAAGTGAAATCCTCCATCTTCAGGATATAAGTATTGATATCTTCTAGATTCAACTCTTACGGCTTCAATTTTTGCTCCTGAAGGGAAAGTATTGTCTAGTACCTTTCCGGTAGTTAAACTCCTTAGTTTTGTTCTCACAAAAGCAGGTCCTTTACCTGGTTTTACATGAAGGAATTCTATAACTTTAAATAAATCGTGGTTGTGTTTTATGCACAATCCGTTTTTAATGTCTGATGTACTTGCCATAATGGAAATTTTAGGTGTCCAAGGTATTAATTTAATTTGAGGCTTTCAATGTTTGAAAGTCTTCAATGTGAAGCGTCTTTTCACAAAAAAAGTATTCGTCTTCAATATTGTTAGAACAAACTATTACAAGTTTGTTTTTTGAGTATGTGTTTGCTAAATCCTTATACCACGCTATCCCTTTTTTATCTAAGTTAGAAATGGGTTCATCTAAAAGAATAATACTCGATTCGCTTAACCAAGCTAAGGCTAAACGAAGTCTTTGTTTCATTCCTGAAGAAAAGTTTTTAATGAGCTTTTCAGAAGAGTCTTCCAAATAGGCAATCTCAATAAACTTAGTAATCGAAATATCTTTTTGTAGCGGTTTAAACTTTGTATAAAAGGCTAGAAATTCTGTTAAATACATTTCGTTAATCAATTCAAAATAAGGAGCTGCGTAAGTAATATGCTCATTCCAGTTTTCTATTTCTATTACTTTCCCATCAATATTCAACTCTTGCTTTCCTTCGCTAGGAGATAAGAAACTAGAAATTAATTTTAATAAAGTAGATTTTCCCGACCCATTGGCTCCTTGAATTACGTAGGTTCCTGGGATTTGAAATGTATAAGATACATTTCTGAAAATCCAATCTTTTTGAAATTTCTTTGCAATATTTACTAAACTTAAGCTCACTATTTCGCTCCGTATCCTTTCATAATTCCTCTTTGAGACGAACGTATGAAACTTGTAATTTCATCTCTTTCTTTACTCGCAGGAAAATCAGTATCTATAACTTCTAATGCCTGAGAAATATTATTATTCGACTGAAATACTTGTCTGTAAATATTCTGAATTTCTGCAATTTTTCCAGAAGTGAAACCTCTTCTTCGTAAGCCTATAGAGTTTATACCAATAAACGAAACGGGTTCTTTAGCTGCTTTTACATAAGGTGGTATATCTTTTCTGATTAAAGATCCACCAGAAATCATTGCGTGTGCTCCAATAGTTACAAACTGATGTACTGCAGATAATCCGCCTAAAATTGCATAATCGCCCAAGGTAACATGACCTCCAATAGCTACATTATTTACAATAATACAATGGTTCCCTATCACACAGTCGTGTGCGATATGTGCATACGCCATTAACAAACAATTATCGCCTACTACAGTTTTACCAGAAGCGTCTGTACCACGATTAATGGTAACACATTCTCTAATTGTTGTGTTGTCTCCAATGATTACTAGGCTATCTTCTCCACCGAATTTTAAATCTTGTGGAATAGCCGAAATTACAGCACCAGGAAAAATTCTACAATTTTTACCAATGCGTGCACCTTCCATGATCGTTACATTAGGTCCGATCCAAGTACCTTCACCAATTTCTACATTTTTATAAATAGTAGTAAAAGGTTCGATAACTACGTTTTGAGCTATCTTCGATTGTGGATGTATGTATGCTAGGGGCTGATTCATATTAGTTCTTTTTAGCAATTTGAGCCATTAATTCGCCTTCCATCACAATTTTGTTTCCTACAAAGGCACGACCAAACATATGGCAAATACCTCTACGGATAGGACTCACTAATTCCATCTCAAAAATTAAGGTATCTCCGGGTAATACTTTGTGCTTAAACTTAACCTTGTCTATTTTCATAAAGTAGGTAAGGTAGTTTTCTGGGTCTGGTACAGTATTAAGTATTAAAATACCACCTACTTGTGCCATCGCTTCAACTTGTAATACACCAGGCATTACGGGAGCTCCAGGAAAATGTCCATTGAAAAAGTCTTCGTTCATAGTCACGTTTTTTAAACCGACTACTCTACTTTCTCCAAGCTCCAAAATTTTATCGACTAATAAAAAAGGAGGTCGGTGTGGTAATGTATCCATAATTTGGTGGATATCCATTACTGGAGCAACATTTTGGTCGTAAACAGGAGGTTGGTTCTTTTGTTTTTTCATCACTTCTTTTATAAGCTTAGCAAATGTGGTGTTAGGCCCATGCCCGGGTTTATGTGCTACAATTCTTCCTTTTATAGGTACTCCAACGAGCATTAAATCACCTACTACATCAAGTAATTTATGTCGTGCAGCTTCATCATCATGTCTCAAAGAAAGGTTATTTAAATACCCATCTTTACAAACACCTATTGTCTCTTTCTTAAAAATAGAAGCTAATCTGTTTAATTCATTTTCTTCTACTTTATCTTCTACATAAACAATAGCATTACTAAGGTCTCCACCTTTTATAAGCCCATGTTTAAGTAATAATTCTAGTTCATGCAAGAAGCAAAATGTTCGTGCATCTGCATAATCTGCTTCAAAATCGGTAATAGATTTTAATTCAGTTTCTTGAAAGCCTAAAACTTTAGAATCGTAATCTATACTTACCGAAACACTAAACTCGTCTGCAGGAAATACTTGAATTTTACTGCCCGTTTCTGGGTCTTCATAGCATATTTCCTCTCTTACAACAAAGTATTTACGCATAGCATTTTGTGCTATAGGCTCTGCTTCTTTTAGAACCGTCATAAATTGTATTGAGCTGCCATCTAAAATAGGAGGCTCTTCTCCATTTATTTCAATGAGTAGGTTGTCTAGTTTAAGCCCGGAACACGCAGCCAGAACGTGTTCTATAGTTTGGAGTTTTGCTCCTTTTTTATCTAAGGTAGTTCCTCGGTCTGTCTCGGTAACATACTTAACGTCCGCTTCTATAATAGGTTGTCCTTCGAGATCAATTCTCTTAAAACTAATGCCGTGATTTATTGGTGCAGGTTTAAAGGTAAGCGTTACCTCTTGCCCTGTATGAAGTCCAATTCCACTAATGCTAACCTCTCGTTTTATGCTGTGTTGTTGATCCATTTATTGTTTACTAAGCTGTTTTTCTAATTCTTCAATTCTACTCACTAATTTAGGTAGTTTCCTAAAGTATATATACGAGCGTTGAAAGTCTTTTATGTCAAATGCTAAAGGTCCTTGAAGTATTTTACCCTCTACTTTTACATCGGATGCTATACCCGATTTTCCTGCAACTTTTACGTTGTTTGCAACAGTTAAATGTCCTGCAATAGCAACTTGACCACCTATCATACAGTTGCTGCCAATTTTGCTAGATCCCGCAACAGCTGTTTGAGATGCAATAACTGTATTTTCTCCAATTTCTACATTGTGTGCTATTTGGATTAAATTATCCAATTTTACTCCCTTATGTATAATTGTGGAGCCCATTGTAGCTCTATCGACACAAGTATTTGCACCAATTTCAACACCTTCTTTTATGAGTACATTTCCAATTTGTGGAATTTTATCGTAGGAATCCCCAGTGTTTGGAGCAAACCCAAATCCATCGGCACCTATTACAGTACCTGCATGAATCGTTGTGTTTTGCTCTATCTCACAGTTTTCATAAATCTTTACGCCAGCATAAACGGTACAATTATCGCCAATATGTACATTATCGCCAATATAGGAATTAGGATAAATTTTCACTTTGTCTCCTAATTTTACGTTTTTTCCGATATAAGCAAAAGCTCCAATATAAACATCTGTGCCAATTGTAGAGCTGTGGTGTATAAAACTTGGGATTTCAATTCCTGTTTTTTCCTTTTGTAAACTCTCTACTATACGCATAAGTTGAGCGAAAGAAGCATAAGCGTCTTTTACTCGTATTAGTGTGGCGGTAAAGGGTTTTTCGGGTACAAAAGAGTTGTTTACTATAACTACCGAAGATTTGGTGGCATACAAGTAATCGTTGTATTTAGGGTTCGCTAAAAAAGAAAGAGAATTAGGTACTCCTTCTTCAATTTTTGTTAGCTGATTCAAAATCACTTTAGAGTCCCCTTCTACAGTTCCATTAAGCAATTCTGCTATTTGTTTTACGGTAAATTTCATACGACGCTAAAATACAAATTTTCTAGAGTACACACTCCTTTGGATAACACAGAAAATACTTGGTTACCGTTTTGGCTAAAACAGAAATGTTTAGTTGGTCTGCAGCTTCAGCAATATCTACAATACTACCGTCTTTATATAGTAAATTTATCTTATCTTTTTTAGGGTTGTATGCCTTGTTATTTATTTTGTTTGAGAAAACTAAATGCTTACTCTCACTAGGATTTATCTCGTAATACCGTTCTGTTTTTTTCTGAATTTCTGCAATGTAATCAGCCTCGAAAGGCTTGTTTTGTAATTCTACTTTTAAGAGCTTTCGCTGAATGATTTTTTGACTTAATAATGATAAAATTTTATCGCTATGATGCACCCATTCTTTAATAGAGGTCATAATATCGAAATCGTCTAACTGACAAAATTGGTCGAGTAAGCGATTGTTCGAGTTGAAATCTTCTAAAGTATGGTTATTTTGTAAGAAGGTTTTTAAGGCTGAGGTAGCAAATAAATCTTCTCCTTGTTGAACCAAGAATTTGGCTCTTTTTAATACTTCAACCAAGCTAAATTCTGCCGATAAAACTGTTTTATGTAAATAGACTTGCCAGTACATTAAGCGTCGAGCAATAATAAATTTCTCCACCGAATAAATTCCTTTCGCATCTACTACCAACTCTCCATTACTCACATTAAACATACTTATGATTCTGTCGGAGTTTATCACCCCTTCAGAAACGCCAGAGTAAAAACTATCTCTTTTTAAATAATCCAATCTATCTACATCGAGCTGACTAGAAATAAGCTGGTGTAAGAATAATTTAGGGTACTTATTTTGAAATATTTGAATAGCCAAAGACAATTTACCGTCAAATTCTTCGTTAAGCTTATCCATAATCATCATAGAAATATGCTCATGATTTACGCCATTTACGATGCTATTCTCTAGTGCATGCGAAAAAGGACCATGTCCGATGTCATGTAATAGTATGGCAACCAAAACTGCTATCTCTTCCTCTTCTGTTATCTCATGCCCTTTAGATTGCAGTGTTTTTATGGCTCGTTGCATTAAATGCATTGCTCCTAAAGCATGATGAAACCTAGTGTGGTAGGCCCCTGGGTAAACCAGATAGGTGAGTCCGAGCTGTGTTATTCTTCGCAGCCTTTGGTAGTACGGATGTTCTATAAGGTCGAAAATAAGTTCGTTAGGTATCGTAGTAAACCCATAAATTGGGTCGTTAAGAATTTTGTATTTATTGGTGGTTATGGACTTCAATTTTACTAATTTTATTCAAGTTTTTGAAAAAACTAAAGTACTAAATATCTATGGAAAAAGTAAGAATCCTTTGGGTGGATGACGAGATTGATTTGTTGAAGCCCCACATCCTATTTTTAGAAAGTAAAGGCTACGATTTATCGACAGCTAATAACGGAGAAGATGCGCTAGAACTAATTGAGGAATCGGATTTTGACATCATCTTTTTAGATGAAAATATGCCCGGTATTTCTGGCTTAGAAACGCTTAATAGAATTTCTGAGCAGTATTCTATACCAGTGGTAATGATTACCAAAAGTGAGGAAGAATATATTATGGAGGAAGCTTTGGGTTCAAAGATTTCCGACTACCTAATAAAACCTGTTAACCCTCATCAAATTCTATTATCTTTAAAAAAGACTTTAGATACTAAACGACTGGTTAATCAATCGGTAACCTCTAAGTATCAAAAGGAATTTAGAGAAATTAGTATGGCATTAATGGATGTTCGCAGTTTAAAAGATTGGGAAGAAATATATTTAAAATTGGTGCATTGGGAAGTAGAACTCGATAAAATTGATGCATCAGGAATGGTGGAGATTTTGGAAATGCAAAAAAGCGAGGCCAATTCTCAGTTTTTTAAGTATGTTAAAAATAATTATGAATCGTGGTTAAAGGAGAGTGAAGACAAGCCTATTCTTTCGCATACGTTACTTAAAGAAAAAGTATTCCCTCATCTAAAAGAATCTAAGCCAAGCTTTTTTATACTTATTGATAACCTGCGTTATGATCAGTGGAAAATCCTTCAACCTATAATAGAGGAGTGGTTTAAAATAGAGGAGGAAACTACTTTCTGTAGTATTTTGCCTACAGCAACTCAATATTCTCGCAATTCAATTTTTTCTGGTTTAACCCCTTTAGGAATCTCAAAAAGATTCCCGCATTTATGGAAAAACGACCATGAGGAAGGTGGGAAAAATTTACACGAAGCGGAGTTTTTAGAAGATCAATTACAACGCTTAGGATTAGGCGATAAAAAATACAGCTACCACAAAGTAGTTCAAAAACAATACGGTGAGCGATTGGTTAGTCAATTTAACAACCTATTGAAAAACGATTTTAATGTAATTGTTTACAATTTTGTAGATATGCTCTCGCATGCCAAAACAGAAATGGACATGATTCGCGAATTGGCTGGAACCGATAAATCGTACCGAGCTTTAACAAAAACATGGTTCGAGAATTCATCTCTTTTAGAAATGTTAAAAAAGATTTCGGAGTCTGGGGCAGATTTGTTCCTCACAACAGATCATGGAACTATTAATGTTGGCACTCCATCTCAGGTGGTGGGAGATAAAGAGACTTCCTCAAATTTGAGGTATAAAACAGGAAAACGTTTGCAGTACCAAACCAAAGATGTGATGGTCGTAGAAAACCCAGAACAGTATTTTTTACCTGCTGCAAATATTTCTTCAAGTTATATATTTGCTAAAGAAAATGTGTATTTAACCTATCCGAATAATTACAATCATTTTGTAAAATATTTTAAAGATACCTACCAACATGGTGGTGTTTCTTTAGAAGAAATGATTTGTCCTTTTGTTCGATTGTCTGCAAAATAAATGAAAATTACAGCTAATTCTTTAGATGATTTACCTGCTATAGTAGCAAAAATTATTAGTACTTATCCTCATAAAATAATAGCATTTTATGGGGAGATGGGGGCTGGGAAAACAACTTTTATTAAAGTGCTATGCACTTATTTAGGAGTTGCTGAAAGCGAAATTTGTAGTCCAACATATTCTATAGTAAACGAGTATTTAACAGCTGATAAAAGCGTTGTTTATCATTTCGATTTTTATAGAATAAAGAGCGAGCAAGAAGCTTTTGATATGGGCTATGAGGAGTACTTGTATTCCGGAAATTACTGCTTTTTAGAATGGCCAGAAAAAATTGAAAACCTCTTGCCGAATGATCTCTTAAAAATTCACATTGAGACTGATTCTAATAAACGTATATTTACGCTAGACGAATCTAATTCTTAAGTATGAGTAAGCCAGATATCCTAAGTTTTTTGCACGATGAGTTTTTGGAAACTCAACCAGAAATGCTGGAGTTAGCAACCAAAAAACAATCTTTATTTATTGGTATTCCTAAAGAAAATGCCTTTCAAGAACATAGAGTGCCTCTTGTGCCTGGTGCTGTAGCACTGTTGGTTAGTAACGGACATAAAGTTTTTGTAGAAACCAATGCCGGTATTTCGAGCTCTTTTAGCGATCAGGAATACAGCGATTCGGGTGCTAAAATTTGTTACGATGTAAAAGAGATTTATCAGGCAGACATCATCTTAAAAGTTGAGCCACCTACTTTAAAAGAGTTGGATTATTTTAAGCATAATCAATGTTTAATTTCTGCTCTTCAACTAAAAACACAAACTGCGGCATACTTTAAAAAACTAATGGATAAGAAAGTTACTGCAGTAGCTTTCGATTATATTCAAGATGAAACAGGTTCTTTTCCAATAGTGCGTTCTATGAGCGAAATTGCAGGAACTTCATCTATCTTAATTGCAGCAGAATTATTAAGCACTTCTGCAGGTGGTAGAGGTGTGTTAATGGGTGGTATTGCCGGAGTAAGTCCAACTCAAGTTGTTATTGTTGGTGCAGGTACTGTAGCAGAATATGCCGCTAGATCTGCTATGGCTTTGGGTGCTTCAGTAAAAGTATTCGACAATTCTATTGCACGATTAAGAAGAATTCAGAATGATTTAAATCTACGAGTTGCCACTTCTATACTTCAACCTAAAGTATTAGAAAAAGCATTAAAAAGAGCAGATGTTGTTATTGGCGCTTTGCGTGCTGAAAGTGGCAGAACACCTTGTGTTATTACCGATGAAATGGTTCAGATGATGAAATCTAAATCTGTGATTATTGATGTAAGTATAGACCAAGGCGGTTGTTTTGAGACATCAGAAATTACGAGCCATGAAATGCCAACCTTTATAAAGCACGATGTAATTCATTATTGTGTACCTAATATTGCATCGAGGTCTTCCAAAACAGCTTCTTATTCTCTGAGTAATATCTTAGCCCCACTTTTATTGAAAGTTGGCGACGGTGGTGGTGTACAAGGTATGTTATTGCGTTCGCCTAATATTAGAGGAGGGGTTTATGTATATAATGGAATTATAACAAACAAGGGTATTGGTACTTGGTTTCAATTGCAGTACAAGGAAATAAGACTACTTTTGGGGCTTTAAATTTAAGAGCATGTTAAGAAGAATATTTTTATACTTAGTGGGTGTTGGACTTGGAGTTGTACTGTCCATGATGTTTTTTGGCGATAGAGATATAGATTTTTCCTATTTCCCTAATGCTCGTACTGTAAAGCATTTACGAGCTCAAAGTTTTACTATTTCCGAAAAAGCTATGTGCCAACTCACTTGTTTAGGTCTTAATGCCAGTTCTTTTGAGAAGGTTTTTAAAGACGGCGATTTAGACGTAGATTTTGGTGCTAGCGATGTAGATGGAATGTGCCGTACTTACAGAATTGAAGTTGAAGATCAGTCTTATGCAAGTTTTATGCTCGACGATTGTGATAGCCTTTCTAATGTATTGAGTATAGAAACAAGTACTTGTGTTTGTAAATAGGGTTCTATTTAAATCTATTTATCTTCCTCCGTTTTATCTCCTCTTGAATTAAATTCAATTCTCTACCTGTTTGTCCGGCGATAGAAGTGTTTTCTTCTGCTCTACGAATAAGGTAAGGAAGAACATCTTTTACAGGGCCGTAGGGTACATATTTTACCGTA
>Ga0308002_1000191_pt1 | contig 25151 bp, 24 predicted proteins | sample Neamet34_FD_203148 | JGI IMG/M metagenome (GOLD analysis project Ga0308002, IMG submission 203148) | Marine microbial communities from water near the shore, Antarctic Ocean - #34 | ecosystem: Environmental > Aquatic > Marine > Unclassified | place: Southern Ocean | collected 2014-06-06
AAAGAATTATTGAATTCTCTTGATAAAATGTATGATTTATATTTATACTTTTTATTGATTTTTGAAGAGTTACATGATTTTGCTTCTTATCAAATTGAAGAAAAGAAAACGAAAAAAAGAGCTTCTGAAGAAGATTTAAATCCAAACACTAAATTTATCGATAATAGAGTTTTGACTTTATTAAGAACAAATGAAGCGTTAAGAGGTAAATCAGAATCTAATAAAGTAGATTGGAGAACTGCTGAAAAGAATAATTTAATTAAAAAATTATTTAAAGCCGTTATTGAATCTGAAATTTATGAGAATTATATGGATTCAGAAGAAAATTCTTTTGAACATGATTTAGCTTTTATTAATGAAATATTTAAAGTTGAAATTGCTAACTTTGAATTGTTACATGATTTCTTTGAAGAAGATAATGTATATTGGATTGATGATATCGATTTAATATGTTCAATGGTATTAAAAACATTCAGGACATTTACCGAAGAGTCTGATCAATATGCACCAATTTTACCTTTGTTTAAGGATGAAATGGATGAGAAAACTTTTGTTAAAACTTTAGCTAGAACAGTAGTGGCAACAGATGATGAAACTACTGCGTTAATTAAAAGTTTAACAAAAAACTGGGACGTAGATAGAATTGCTAGAATGGATATTATTCTTTTAAAAATGGCGATTACTGAATTAATCGAATTCCCTTCTATTCCTAAAAAAGTTTCAATGAATGAGTATATTGAAATTTCAAAGTTTTATAGCTCAGCAGAATCTAAAGTGTTTATTAATGGTGTTTTAGATAAAGCGATAGGAATACTTGAAAAAGATGGTAAGATTAAAAAGACTGGAAGAGGTTTAATGGATTAATTAAGTATGAAAAAAATAATTTTAACATCAATAATTGGATTAGCAACTTTAGTATCATGTACTAATAATGCAGAACAAAAAAATGCAGCAAGACAGTTAAACTTTGCTGAAATGATTGATGTGCCAACAACAATGGAGTTTGAAGATATGAACTTTGATTTTGGTGTGATAACTGATGGAGATAAAGTTTCTAAAGTATTTACGTTTGAAAATACTGGTGATGAAGACTTAATACTTTTAAATGTTAAAGCATCTTGTGGTTGTACAGTACCTGAAAATTGGCCAAAACATCCAATATCGCCAGGAGACACTGGAGAGATTGAAGTGTCTTTTAATTCAGCGAGTAAATTAGGTAAAACTAGAAAAACAGTTAGAATTGAAGCTAATACATTACCAACAGTAACTACGTTAACCATAACAGGTGTAGTTGAACCAGTAAAATAAATATAAACAATTAAAAACAAAAAACAATGAATACATTATTATTACAAGCAGCTGAAGGAGATTTTTTCTCACAAATACAACAATTCCTTCCAATGATTGCTATTGCAGTCGTATTTTATTTCTTTATGATTCGTCCACAAATGAAGAGAAGTAAAGAAGCAAAAGCTTTTAGAGAAAACTTAGCAATTGGAGATAAAGTAATTTCTTCAGGTGGAATTCACGGAAAGGTTTTAGAAATTACTGATACAAACGTATTAATTTCTACTGAATCTGGTAAATTAAGAATTGAAAAAAGTTCAGTTACAATGAACGAAAAAGATCAATTAGTAAACCAAAAGAAATAAGACGTAAGGTCTAATTATATTTAAAGCCACTTTCATTAATTTGAAAGTGGCTTTTTTAGTACTTTCAAATCCAATCTTAGAATGTTTTAAATCGAACAGTCCTATCCAATCATATTGGTCAGTTCGAGTGTGTTTAATAGTCTTCGCTAGAAGACTATTAAATATGTATCGAGAAAGAGTTTCATTAAAAATAACACGCTCTGTTCTCGATACATTTATATTAAAAGCTAAAGCGTTTAACATAAATACTCGAACTGACGCTTAGATTCATTTTTATTTCTTTTTACTTCTATTCAAATAGACCATCAAGGCTAATGATAGACTCCCGCATATAAAGAATCCTAAGAAGATAGGGTAGGCTGTATCTATTAAAAAGGAACCAATGAAAATTGCAATTGGAACAGACATTAAAGTAGATACAAATCCGTTTATAGCTGCACCAACACCAGCAATGTGACCAATTGGTTCCATTGCAAGAGATCTAATGTTTCCAAATATAAATCCTAATGACAAAAATTGGATGGCAAAAAATATCATTATTACGGGTAAGCTAGGATTAACGTCTCCAAAAAACAAGATACAATACAGCATTGAAGCGACAATAAAAATGATTAAAAAGTAGGTAGCCATTTTTTTCATACCAAATCTAATCACTAAAAAGCTATTTAAAAAACTAGACACTCCCATTGAAAAGGCTAATGCACCAAAGACATATACAAATGTGGTAGTTAAACCATATTGATCTTGAAATATCTGTTTAGAAGCGCTAAGGTACACAAAGAATGCCCCTCCAATTAACCCGGAAATTATAGTGTAAACTACAGTTTGTTTGATTTTCAAGAATTCTATCAATCCATTTTTGAATAAAGAAGTTGAAAATTTATTTTTATTGGCTTTAGTCAATGTTTCTTTTTGTCTAATTCCAAACCAAACTAAAACTAATAAAATAAAACCAATCTGAAACAAAATTATATAATGCCAAGTAAATGACTCTAGTACCAACTGTCCAGCCATTGGTGCAATCATTGGTACAATTATAAATAGAGTTGTAATAAAGGACATGATACGTGCCATATTGTCTCCACTATATGAATCTCTTATAATAGATATACTAATACTTCTAGGTGCAGATAAACCTATACCTTGAAGTACACGTCCAACAAGCATAACTTCAAGACTTTGAGCAGACACACAAATAAAACTGGCTAATATAAAAGTAAGTGCCCCAACATAAACCATAGGTTTACGTCCGAAACTATCTGATAATGTTCCAAATACTAACTGTCCAGCTCCTAAACCAACAAGGATCATAGTAATAATTAGCTGTAAATCATTACTTTCAGTAATATTTAAACTAATTGCCATACCATTTAAACCTGGCAAAATAGCATCTATTGACAAGGCAGCATTGGCCATTAAAAAAGCCATTAAAGCAATAAATTCAAACTCTGATTTTTCTTTTGTTTTGCTTTGCATCTGATAATTAAAATTGGTGCAAAGATACTTTAATTATAACTAAGTCTAAATTTATTTGGGCTCATTTCTGTTTTCTTTTTGAATATTTTACTAAAATATTGAGGGTATTCAAAACCTAAATCATAAGCTATTTCACTTACACTTTCTTTTGAGTTTAGAAGTCTAGTTTTTGCCTTTTCAATGATATATTTATGAATATGGTCCTGTGTACTGCTTCCTGTTTCCTTTTTTAATAAATCACTTAAGTATTTTGGGGACATATTTAAAGCCTCACCACAATATTGTACTGTTGGTATACCTAAATTTAATTGCTTATTAGAATTGTAATAGTCTTTTATTAATTGCTCAAATTGACTGGCAATGTCTTTATTTAAATTCGTTCGGGTGTAGAATTGACGGTCATAAAAACGAACACAATAATTTAGTAATAATTCTAAGTTTGATAGTATTAGGGTCTGACTATGTGAGTCAATAATACCACTAAATTCATTTTCTATTTTCTTGGTGATTTCAGTAACTGTTTTTCTTTCTTCATCAGAAATGTGAAGGGCTTCATTAGAAGCGTATGAGAAGAATGAGTATTTATCAATTTTAATACCCAGTTCCGATTTTCTAATTAAATCAGGGTGAAAGAGTATACTCCAGCCAGTGTCCTCTTTATTAATATTCTGCTTTTCAAATTCTAAAATCTGATTTGGCGCTGTGAAAACCATAGATCCCTCTTCAAAATCATAAGAGTTTCTTCCATAATTAGAAATGGTGTAAGCACAACTGTCTTTTAAACTTATTTGAAATAAACCTATATCATATTTGAATTTTTCAATCCGATAGCTATCGGATTCAATTTCCTGTAATGCTTTATTTACTCTAAGAACAGAAATTAAAGGATGTTTTGGCTTTTCTAACCCAAAAACCTCATGAACTTCAGTGATACTATTAATTTTAATTATTTCTTTCATGGTAACACGTTTCAAATTAAAGGTTTTCCCACCAATTAGTCGTGGTATTAATAGAATCTTTTACTCTAATTTCTTGTCCAATTTGAGGCGTAATAACGTCTAAGTTTAATTGATTAGCTTTTGCTTTCACTCTTTTTACTGGATCAGTCCAATCATGTAATGCTAATTTAAAACCTGCCCAATGAATCGGCATAATCTTATTTGCTTGAACATCAACACCGGCTTGAGCAGTTTCTTCTGGTGTCATATGAACATCAGGCCACATGTCATCATATTGACCACATTCCATTAATGCAATATCAAATGGACCATATTTAGAGCCTATTTCAGTAAAATGATCAGCATAACCACTGTCGCCACTAAAGAATATATTGTCATCTTTTGATTGAATAACCCATGAACTCCAAAGCGTACTTTGATTATTATTTAGTTTTCTACCTGAGAAATGTTGTGCTGGCGTACACACTAATGTAATGGTTTCAAATTTCACATCTTGCCACCAGTCCAACTCTGTGATGTTAGTAGAGGGAACACCCCAAGCTTCTAAATGCGTACCAACACCAAGTGGTGTGAAAAAATGTTTCGTTTTATGCTTTATTTTCTTCACCGTTTCATAATCTAAGTGATCGTAATGGTCATGAGAAAAAATAACAGCATCAATCTGTGGTAGTTTTTCAATTTCTAACGGAAATTTTTCATTGAATCTACTTCCACCTAATAAGGGGTGGGGTGCAGCAACTTTACCAAACATAGGGTCTATTAATACATTTAGTCCATCTATTTGTAATAAGAATGACGAATGCCCAAACCAAACCAATCTCGCTTCTCCTGTATAATCTGCAACTGTTGTGGAATCTAGTTGATCTATTTTTAAATCTTCTTTTGGACGGCCATTTGTTACTTTAGTCGAAAAGAAAGTATAAGCTAAAGTCATAGTCTCTGAAAAACTTAAGGCTTTAGGAACAGGTTTTACATTGTGAAATATGCCATCTTTAAATTGTGTGGACGCTTGATAAGTAGTTTGTTTTTCTTTAGTAACATCACCTCCAAAGGTAGGATAGAAATTTGTAAATACTAAAAATGCTATTACTAGCAAAGCAATAAGTGATACTAATATAATCATAACTTTTTTTATAAACTTAACTAATTTCATGGTATTTATTTTAAAATTTCAGCATAATAGGTAGACGTTTATTCTTCTGAAACATAGACAATGATTAATCCGTTTTTATTTAAATTGACTCATTATCATTTTATCAAAAACTTTATCCCCAAACCATTTACGAATTGCTATCGCTGGTTTTGCCATATAGCCTTTTACATATCTAGTTTTAGGTTTTTTATCAGTAGCTGCTTTTGCAATAACTTTTCCTAAAACATCAACATCTGTTAAACTGTTACTTGAGTACATTTTAGTCATTCCATTGGCTACCTTGTTTGCAAATTTAGAATAAATACCGGTACCTGATGTTTTTATCAAATTTTCTGCTGCTATAGATCCCCAAGCAGTTTTAATTCCACCTGGTTCAACAATTACAACGTCAATTCCAAATGGTTTAACTTCTAAACGTAATGCATCACTCCAACCTTCAAGTGCATGTTTTGTAGCATGATACCATGCGCCAAGTGGTGTGTATACTTTACCACCCATTGAAGAGATATTTACAATTCTACCAAATTTGTGTGCTCTCATTTTTGGTAATACCAATTGAGTAATACGTGCTAAACCAAATAGGTTAACTTCAAATTGTCTTTTAGCTTCTTCAATTGACACATCTTCTATAGCGCCATAAGAACCATATCCTGCATTATTAATTAAAATATCAATTCTTCCTTCTTTCTCTAAGATATGATTTACACATTTAACAATTGAGTCGTCTTTTGTTAAATCCAATGATACAATTGAAACACCTAGGTCTTTCAAGTCTTGCATGGCTTCTAAACGCCTTGCTGCACCATATACTTTATAGCCTTGACTTTGTAATGTTTTGGCAGTAGATTTCCCCATTCCTGAAGATGCCCCTGTAATTAATGCTATTTTGCTCATTTTATTATTTTTAGGATGAAATTAATTATGAGACAAAATTAGGCGAAAGTTAGCGTGCTACTGTATTCAAATTGCTGATAGTTGTATACTTTTCACTTAAGAACTAGTTTAATAGATAGGTCTCCATAAGGTTAGACTGTTAAGAGAGGATTGAATAATGAGGTCTTTGATTTTCAATATTCAACTCAATTAAATTCAGATAAGCCAAATAAAAACCGGTACCAAATTAAATTGATACCGGTAGATATATAATAGGTTGGTTAATGTTAAATTATTTCATTTCAATAGCTTTGAATGTATTCATTAAAAGTGATGCAATTGTCATTGGACCAACTCCACCAGGTACTGGCGTAATGAATGCTGCTTTTTTAGATACTTCTTCAAAATTCACATCTCCTAAAAGTCTGAATCCTGATTTTTTAGTTTCATCTACAACTCTTGTAATTCCTACGTCAATTACAGTTACACCTTCTTTTACCATGTCACCAGTAATGAATTCAGTTTTACCTAAAGCTACAATTAATATGTCTGCAGATCTTGTAATGTCTGCTAAGTTTTGTGTTCTTGAGTGTGTTAATGTTACGGTACAGTTTCCGTATTTATTATTTCGTGCCATTAAAATACTCATAGGTGAACCTACAATATGACTTCTACCTACGACTACACAATGTTTTCCTGATGTCTCTACATTATAGCGCTCTAATAATTGAACGATTCCATAAGGTGTTGCTGGTAAAAAACCAGGTAAGTCTAACATCATTTTCCCTAAACTTTCAGGGTGAAAACCATCTACATCTTTAGTAGGCGAAATGGCTTGTGTTACTTTTAATTCATTAATGTGTTTTGGTAATGGTAATTGAACGATATAACCATCAATATCATCATTGGCATTTAATTTTTCAATTTCAGCTAATAATTCATCTTCAGAAGTGTCAGTTGGTAATTTTATTAAACTTGAATCAAAGCCAACATACTCACATGCTTTTACTTTTGCATTTACATAAGTAATACTAGCACCGTCTCCACCAACTAAGATAGCTGCTAAATGGGGAACTTTTTTTCCATTTGCTTTTAATTTGTCAACTTTTACTTTAAGCTCTTCCTTAATGTCGTTTGACGTTTTTTTGCCATCTAATAATACCATACCTTCAATTTTGAGTTTGAAAAGCAAATATACTTATCTTAATGGAATATACAACTGCTAAATGTCAATTTTTGAAGGTTAAGAAAGGTCTTTTTTAAACAAATTATTGAAAAAGGAATCAACTAAAAAAGGAATTAACTACTTTAGTCGTATGGAATTTTTTAATCGTGAATTAAGTTGGTTATCATTTAATGAAAGAGTACTGCAAGAGGCATTAGATAAAAATGTTCCTATTGTTGAACGTATGCGATTTTTGGGTATTTATTCTAATAATTTAGATGAATTTTTTAGGGTAAGAGTAGCGACAATAAAACGTTTAATCGAATTAAAAAATAGAAAGGTTGAAGGTTTTAATGGTACGCCTAAACAATTACTTAAAGAAATAAAAAAAGTTGTTATTAAACAGCAACAACAATTTGAGCTTGCGTATCAAAAAAACTTAAATGAATTAAAGAATAAGCAAATTATTCAAACGACCGAAAAGCATTTGCGTTCTGAGGATAAAGTATTTGTGAAGCAATTTTTTCAAGACCATGTCAGACCATTAATTGTGCCGCTTATGTTATCGGACAAAAGAGAATTTCCACAATTAAAAAACAATAGCATTTACTTAGCCACAAAAATGACTGAGTTTGACAAAAACAAAGTCAGGTATGCGTTAATTGAAATTCCTAAGTCGTTAAATAGATTTGTAGTGCTACCTAATACAAATGAAAGTTTAAAAAAAGTAATACTCTTAGATGATATTATTAGATACAATTTAAAAGATATTTTTTATGTGTTTCAGTTTGATCAAATTGAAGCTTATGCTTTTAAAATTACACGAGATGCAGAATTGGATTTTGATTTAGATATTTCTAAAAGTTTTTATCAAAAAATGCAGAAAAGTGTTGAACAACGTAAAGAAGGAGATCCTGTACGTATGGTATATGATTCTGCTTTTCCGCTAGATATCTTAACGTATTTAATTGAGAAATTAGAATTAACAGCTGGTGAAAATATCATTCCTGGGGGTAGGTATCATAATTTTAAAGATTTTATGGGTTTCCCTGATTTAGGTCAAAAAGACTTAGTTTATAAAAAATTAAAACCATTAGATCATCCTTCGATTTCTACACCAAAAAAACCGATAATAAAATCAATATTTGAAAAAGATATTCTTTTAACTTATCCCTATCAAAAGTTTAACCACGTTGTAGATTTACTTCAAGAATCAGCTATTGACCCAAAGGTTATTAGTATTCATATTAATTTATACCGTGTTGCTTCCAATTCTCAGGTTATTAATGCATTGATTAATGCCGCTCAAAATGGAAAAAAAGTAGTCGTTATTATTGAGTTATTAGCACGATTTGATGAGGAGAATAACATCACATGGTCAAAGTATTTAGAAGACAATGGGGTGGTTGTTCTGTTTGGTGTTCCAAATTTGAAAGTACATTCTAAATTAATTTTAATAAAGCGTAAGTCTGGTAGTGCCATAAAATCTATTGCACATATTGGTACAGGTAATTTTCATGAAAAAACGGCTAAAGTTTACACTGATTTTTCATTGTTAACAGCAAATAAGTCAATTACAAATGAAGTGGACAAAGTATTTAAAATTTTCAAGAATAACATTGACCGCAGCTTGTTTAGAGAGTTAATTGTATCACCTTTTAACTCAAGACGAAAGTTTATGGGGTTAATTGATGTAGAGATAAAGAATGCAAAGCAAGACGAAAACGCGAGTATTTTAATTAAGATTAATAATTTAGTAGATGCTAAGTTGATTAAGAAACTATATGAAGCCTCTAACGCAGGTGTTAAAATTAAATGTATTGTTCGTGGGATGTGTGCTTTAGTGGCAGGTGTGAAAAATCAATCTGAAAACATTGAAGTCAAAAGTATTGTTGGTTTGTTTTTAGAACATACTCGATTTTTTATATTTGAAAATACCGGAGATGAAAAATATTACATCTCGTCTGGAGATTGGATGACTAGAAATTTGGATAAAAGGATTGAAGTTTCAACTCCAATTTATGACACTGATATTCAAAAAGATTTAAAACATATTTTTAATTTACAATGGAAAGACAATGTTAAATCGAGAATAATTGATGAAAATCAAAAGAATAAATATTATAAAAACAATCATTCTGTTTGTGATTCTCAAATTGAAATATATAAGTATTTCAAACAAAAACTAAAGGCATAATGAAATTTGGTGCAATTGACATAGGAACAAATGCTGCAAGACTTTTAATTGGTGAAATTTTAACTAATGACAAAGGCGCTCAATTTATCAAAAAAATATCTTACACTCGTATTCCATTGCGATTGGGGGTTGATGTTTTTGATAAAGGAAAAATTAAGGCTAAGAAACAGGTAGAGTTCACGAAAACTATTAAAGCATTTAAATTAATTTCAGAATTATTTGAAGTGACGAGTTTACGAGCCTGTGCTACTTCAGCCATGCGTGAAGCTGAAAATGGAATTGAAATACAAAAACATATCTTAAAAGAAACAGGTGTTACTATTGAAATTATTGATGGTGAAGAGGAGGCTAATTTAATTTTTTCTACTTTCTTTTTATTAGATTTTGATTATTCTAAACCACTAGTCGTTGTTGATGTTGGTGGCGGTAGTACTGAGATTACTATATTCAAAAACAGTAAAATTGTATCTGCAAAGTCTTTTAGAATAGGAACTATTAGGTTGTTAAAAGGTAAAGTAAAAGATAATATTTGGGATAAAATTAATGAATGGATAGCTAGTAATACGGATAAAAACACAGTATATCAAGTGTTTGGAACTGGTGGTAATATCAATAAAATTCACAAATTATTTGATAAATTATATATGAAACCTATTTGTTTAAATGAATTAAGTGAGTTGCTTAAACGTATTGAACCACTGTCGATTAAGCAACGTATAAAAAAGTATAATTTAAAACAAGATAGGGCAGATGTTATTGTGCCTGCCTTAACTATTTACACTAAAATATTAGCGCAATTACAAGCGAATGAAATCTATGCGCCTAAAATTGGTCTGTCAGATGGTATAATTTATGATTTGTATCAAAAAGAAAAACAAACTAAGACGCAATAAGATTAAGATGTGAATAAGTTTAACAACTTAAAATCTAAATACATTAATAAATGTATAAATTTGTGTAAAAACAAATTTAATGGAAACAATAGATTGGAAAACTGCCAAAGAATATAAAGACATTACTTATAAAAAATGTAATGGTGTGGCACGAATAGCCTTTAACAGGCCAGATGTAAGAAATGCATTTAGACCAAGCACAACTTCAGAATTGATTGATGCATTTTATGATGCGCAAGAAGATACAACTATTGGTTGTGTATTATTATCAGCTGAAGGGCCTTCATCAAAAGATGGTGTCTATTCGTTTTGTAGTGGAGGAGATCAAAAAGCAAGAGGAAAACAAGGGTATGTGGGGACAGATGGTCAACATAGATTAAATATATTAGAAGTACAACGTATGATTAGGTTTATGCCTAAAGTTGTTATTTGTGTTGTGCCAGGTTGGGCAGTTGGTGGTGGTCATAGTTTACATGTTGTGTGTGATATGACTTTAGCTAGTAAAGAACACGCTATTTTTAAGCAAACAGATGCTGATGTGACTAGTTTTGATGGTGGTTATGGTTCAGCTTATTTAGCAAAAATGGTTGGTCAGAAAAAAGCGAGAGAAATTTTCTTTTTAGGACGTAACTATTCAGCACAAGAAGCTTTTGATATGGGAATGGTGAATGCTGTTATCCCACACGCAGAATTAGAAAATACGGCTTACGATTGGGCACAAGAAGTACTTGGTAAATCACCAATGTCTATTAAAATGTTAAAATTTGCCATGAATTTAACAGATGACGGAATGGTTGGTCAACAAGTATTTGCTGGTGAAGCGACACGTTTAGCTTATATGACCGAAGAAGCAAAAGAGGGTAGAGATGCCTTTTTAGAAAAGCGTAAACCTAATTTTGAGAAACAATGGTTACCTTGATGGTAAACTAAATTTGGAATCCTATTAAAAAATTAATCAAGACTAATTTAACCTATACATGACGAATACGCTTTTAATTTCAATGCTAGTCGGCTATTTTGCTGTTTTATTACTTATTTCATACTTCACAGGTAGAAAAGCGGATAATGACACGTTTTATACTGGAAACAGAAATTCTAAATGGTATGTTGTTGCATTTGGTATGATTGGCGCAAGTTTGTCAGGGGTTACTTTTATTTCAATTCCAGGTACAATCGGACCAATTGACCCAAATGTAGGTGCTGAGTTTACGTATTTACAAATGGCATTAGGTTATATTGTAGGGTATGCTATTATTTCTTTTGTGTTGTTGCCGTTGTATTACAGAATGAATTTAACGTCTATTTATGAATATTTAGAAGGTAGATTTGGAACCTATACTTACAAAATGGGAGCAGGATTCTTTTTAGTCTCTCGTTTAATCGGTGCATCTTTAAGAATGTATTTAGTGGCAGATGTTTTACATGAATTTATATTCGCTCAAATGGGTGTTGATTTCTGGATGACTGTGACTTTAAGTATTCTATTAATCTGGATTTACACGTTTAAAGGTGGTATTAAAACCATTGTTTGGACAGACACCTTGCAAACCTTATTCATGTTAGTAGCAGTAGGGTTGAGTGTTTACTTTATCTCGACTGAGTTACATTTAGGGATTTCGGATATATATAATTCTATTTCTGAACATGATATGGGTCAAATGTGGCAAACTGAAGATGTTTATGCCAAAAACTTTTGGTTAAAAGGATTATTAGGTGGAATGTTTCTTACGTTAGGAATGACAGGTGTTGATCAGGATATGATGCAAAAAAACTTATCTGTGTCTTCTTTAAAGAAATCTCAGAAAAACATGATGGTGTTCTCTGTGGTGTTGTTCTTTGTGAATGTTGTATTTGTAGCCTTAGGTGGTTTATTATTTGTGTATGTTCAAGATAACCCAGAACTATTTGAAATCTGGGCAAGTCATGGTACAAAAGGAGATCGATTATTCCCTACCATTGCTTTAGAAGGCGGTTTACAATTATCAGTTGGTATATTTTTCTTTTTAGGATTAATTGCCGCTGCATACTCTTCAGCCGATTCAGCATTGACATCATTAACAACGTCATTAAGTATTGATTTTTTCAATTCTAAATCTAAACCATTAAAACAGCAAATTAAAATAAGAAAATACTCACATATTGCAATGTCAGTTATATTATTGATTGTGATATTAATATTTAACTCTATGGATAATGATGGTGTGGTTTGGAAGTTGTTTAGTGCAGCCAATTACACTTACGGGCCACTATTAGGTTTGTTTATGTTTGGTGTGCTTACAAAGCGATATGTTAAAGATGTATATGCTTTTGTTATCTCTATTATGGTAGCAATTGTACTTTACTTGTTTGTAAGCTACGCTTGGAGTGATTTAACTGCTTATCAATTCGGATCAGAACTGTTAGGAATAAATGCTGGATTAGTCTTTTTGACATTATGGATTTTCTCTACAAAGGCTGACAAGTTAGACACAAAACAATAGCGAATTATTTATTATACTGACAAAATTGAGGGGTAAGATGCCAATAATTCATAAAAATATTTTGGCATTTTATTTGATTAGTCCAAAATCGATATTACTTTAGTAAAAAAATTAAATACAAATAAAAAATTATATAAAATGGCAGTAGAATTTACAGATGCAAATTTTGAAGAATTAGCTTTAAAAACAGACAAAATTGTAATGGTTGACTTTTGGGCAGCTTGGTGTGGACCTTGTAAAATGGTTGGACCAATTGTTGAAGAATTAGCAGTTGACTTTGATGGTAAAGCAGTAATCGGTAAAGTTGATGTTGACAAATACGGATCGATTTCAGCAAATTACGGAGTAAGAAACATTCCTACAATTATTTTCTTGAAAAATGGAGAAGTTGTAGATAAATCAGTAGGTGCTGTACCTAAAGCAACATTAGTTGCAAAGTTAGAAGCATTAATGGCTTAATTTAAGCCTTTATAAACAGTACTAAAGCCATTCATTTTGAATGGCTTTTTTTATTTGTAATTGTTTAGTAAAATGAAACTTTACTTTTTTTAGGTATCTCTTTTAAATAGGGAGAAATATACAAATATTAATACTATTTTTGCACAAAAGTTTTAAGATATGAATTTAGAAAAATTATTAACAGAGAAAGTTAAGTTTGCCATTCAAACGTTATACGGAGTGGAAGCGAATGATAATTTAGTACAATTTCAAAAAACAAGGAAAGACTTTGAAGGAGATATTACTTTAGTGACTTTTCCTTTACTTAAAACATCTAAAAAATCACCAGAACAAACAGGGGAAGAAATAGGGCAATTTTTAAAAGAAAATGTAGCTGACGTTTCTGATTTTAATATTGTTAAAGGTTTTGTTAATTTAGTTGTGTCTAATTCGTTTTGGGTCAGTAAGTTAAATTATTCAGTTGAAACAAAAAGTTTTGGTTTTAATTTAGGTACAGCTGATACATTAATGGTTGAATATTCTTCACCCAATACAAACAAACCTTTACACTTAGGCCACTTAAGAAATAACTTCTTAGGCTATTCAGTTGCTGAAATATTAAAAGCGAATGGTAATGATGTTGTCAAAACTCAAATTATAAATGACCGTGGGATTCATATTTGTAAAAGTATGTTAGCATGGCAACAATTTGGAGGTGGAGAAACACCAGAGTCAACAGGCGTAAAAGGAGATAAATTAGTTGGTAAATATTACGTTGAATTTGATAAACACTTGAAAGTACAAGCTAACGCTGTTATTTCTGAGTGGAATAGTGGTGATTTTTCAAATGCAACGGATAAGCAAAAAGAAGACTATTTAAAATTTGAAACTACAAAAGCAGGTAAAGACGAAAAAGGAATTAAAGCTTTAGATTCAAAAATTTTAGAACTCGCTAAAAATGCAACAGTTATTATGGCTGGTGCTAAAGAGATGCTTTTAAAATGGGAAGCTAAAGACCCTGAAGTATATGCGTTATGGGAAAAAATGAATGCTTGGGTTTATAAGGGGTTTGAATCTACTTATAAAGCAATGGGCGTTAATTTTGACAAACTATATTATGAATCTACAACGTTTTTAACTGGTAAAGACTTAGTTGATGCAGGCTTAGAGAAAGGAATTTTCTTCAAAAAAGAAGATGGATCTGTATGGATTGATTTGACTGAAGATGGTTTAGATGAAAAATTAGTATTACGTGCTGATGGTACTGCGGTTTATATGACGCAAGATATGGGAACGGCTAATCTACGTTATGAAGACTTTCCTAAATTAAATGGAATGATTTATACTGTAGGTAACGAACAAGATTATCATTTTAAGGTATTATTTTTAATTCTTAAAAAAATGGGTTACTCTTGGGCCGAAAAATGTTTCCATTTATCTTATGGTATGGTTGATTTACCTTCAGGGAAAATGAAATCTAGAGAAGGGACAGTTGTTGATGCTGATGACTTAATGGCTGATGTTGTTCAGAAAGCTAAAGAAATGACACAAGAACGTGGTCATATCGAAGGGATGTCTGAGGAAGAGAAAGAAAACCTTTACAATATGATTGGAATGGGTGGTTTAAAATATTATCTATTAAAAGTTGATCCAAAGAAAAGAATGCTATTCAATCCTGAAGAATCTGTAGATTTAAATGGAAATACTGGACCTTTTATTCAATATGCTCACGCTAGAATCTCTTCTTTGTTAAGAAAAGGTGGTGATTTAACGCTAATTGATTCAAAAGTTGATTTACACGCTTCAGAGAAGGAGTTAATAAAACATTTAACAGAATACCCACAATTGATTCAAGAGGCTGGTAAAAACCACTCTCCGGCCTTAATTGCTAACTTTACGTATGAACTAGTTAAAATGTATAATTCATTTTATCAGTCTGTAAGTATTTTTAGAGAAGAAGATACTGCAAAAGTTAACTTAAGATTACAATTATCAAAAACGGTTGCTGGAATTATTAAGTCATCTATGAGCTTATTAGGAATTAATGTTCCTGAAAGAATGTAGTGAAAAGCGCGTTGCGCTTCTAGATGCTAGAATCTAGACTAAATTTGGTTGTAAAAATATAATAAACGTTATCCAATTTGGATGGCGTTTTTTTTGTTCTAATCGAAAAGAAAAAAGAAAAAAGAAAAAAGGCACAAGACACAAGAACGCTTCGCTTCAAGACAAAAGACACGGCCTCTCCCTTTTTAAAGGGAGAAAGAGAGGGATTTAATCGTCTCACACTAAAACAACTAATTAAAAGACACAAATTTCCTCCTTGAATATCTATTACAAAGAAAATCAGATTACTATCGCTGGAAATTTTAAAGGTGATTGAGGCGCGTAGCAGGACTCTAAATTACTTTTAAAATGTATCGAGAACAGAATGGTTAAATAAAGTATTACAGAAATTATTTAATTCTTGTCCACGTTTCTGTCTCGTAAAACCAACCAATGTAACCACGTAATATAAATTTTCCGTCTTCAAACCAAATTGTACAATCGTATATTTTACCAACATTTGGATCATAAACTGTTCCACCGCTCCATTGATTGTCATTATAAACTAAGTCTTTTATAATCACTGAATTTAAGACTGGTTTAGTTATTAATTTGTCATTTGGATTTTTTATATCTTTAACAGGTTTTCCATCTTTATCTAATGGGTTTTTTATCCATATCACTTTACCATGATACTTGCCATTGTTTTTATAAATTTCAATTTTAGCATCTTGAACTTGATTTAACCATACGCCTAGTATAGCGTCTGAAGGGTTAGATGATGTAAAAGAGAAAATAAAAAATGAAAAAATGAATAGATAGCGCATAAAAACAAACTTACAGAATAAATAAGTATATATCAATTAAATTCGCTAATTATCTATTTATAACTGTTTTAAAAATTCAATATTTTCATCAGAATCTAGTTTTGATGCACCTTCAATTTTTTGAACTATATTAAAATCTGAGTCAATTATAAACGTAGTAGGGTAAGCTGAAAAATCAAACTGCTGTGAAAAATAGGTTGAAAAGTAAATAAAATCAGAATACGAGTCATATTCGCCAGAGGCTTTTATGACATCATAACTTTCATTAGTTACGGATATGAAAATTACATCATCTTTAAACTTATCTTTTAAGGCTTTTATTTGTGGTAATTCGGCTCTACATCCAGGACACCAAGTAGCCCAGAAGTTAAGTACAATTGGTTTTCCTTTGAAGTCATTAAAAGAATAGGCGTTTTTATTAGAGTCAAATAAAACCCAATCCTCTTGTGAAAAATTTAATGGAATAGCAGTAGACTTTTTTAAATCGGTACGGCCCATAAATATTTTTTGCATGCCACTTGAAAAAGTTAATCGCCAAGAAGGTACAATCATGATAATAACTAAGGCTAATAATAGACTGTTTGTTATCCAATCTTTTTTCAATTTTACCCACACTTTACTTAGCTTTTCTTTTATCATGCTGTAAAAATAGATATAATCATGTCAATTTTATGTAAGAAAAATTACAAATGAAGATTTCAATTAAAATTTTTCATACACGCCTAAACCAAATAAAGCAAAGTCATATTTAACAGGGTCTATTGGATCCATTTTTCTTAATGGAATCATTAACTCTTCTAAAGCTTTCCAATCGTTTGCTTTTCGAGTGATAAAACCTAACTTTCTACCAACATTACCAGTGTGAACATCTAAAGGACAATAAAGCTCAGAAGCTTTAATAGAATTCCAAATTCCAAAATCAACTCCTTTTTTATCTGTTCTCACCATCCACCTTAAATACATATTTAATCGTTTTGTAGATGAGTTTTTTAATGGGTTAGAAATATGTTTTTCAGTTCGCTTTTCATTACCAAATGATAAAAATGAATCCCTGAAACCAGCAATCTTATGATTCATACCACCAGCAGTTTTAGAAAACTCAGCTTCTAAACTAGAGCCAGAGGTGTAAATAGCTTGTAAAGCTTTAATGAAATAAGTTAAATCAATAGCATTAAAAGTTCTGTGTACAAATTGTAAGTCTTTCAAATCATTAGCACTGGCATTCAATATGAAATCATGTGGTTGTCCTCCCATAATTTCAACTAACTTATTACCATTGTTGATAATCATTTGGCGCTTTCCCCATGAGATTGTTGCGACTAAAAAGCCAATAATTTCAATGTCGGACTTTGTAGAAAACTGATGAGGAATACAAATGGGGTCTTCTTCAATAAATGCAGACGTATTGAATTCTACAACTTTTTCATCTAAAAATAAGGTCAGTTCATTGAAATTCATGATTTTTTATTTCAAAAGTAATAAAAGTTAAGCGTATAATAACTATTCAACTAAATAACTCATAAACCAAATATCTTTTATATTTTTGAATTATGAAAATATTACTATCTCCAGCCAAATCTATAAATTTTGAAATAGAAGTAGAGAATCCTATACAGAGTCAGCCTATATTTTTAGATAAATCAGAAAAATTGATTAAAAAATTAAGAAAATTATCACAATCTGATATTTCTAAATTGATGAAGGTGAGTGCTGCGATTTCAGAATTAAATTATAATCGTTTTCAAAACTGGACGGTACCATTTACTAAAGACAATAGTAAATCTGCTGCAGATATTTTTACAGGTGCTGCTTATCAGGGCTTAGATTATCCAAGTTTTACATCAGAAGATAGAGTAGAGGGGCAAGATAGATTACGTATCTTATCTGGACTTTATGGTGTCTTAAAACCGTTAGATTTAATTCAACCTTATAGGTTAGAAATGGGAACACGCTTTCCAACTTCTGAAAAAGCAACAAATTTATATCATTTTTGGGATTCAAAAATAGTGGATGAACTAAATACTGAATTAGCAAAAGATACAAGTCAATTTTTAGTAAATGTAGCGTCTAATGAATATTTTAAAGCAGCAAAATTAGAAAATTTAAAATACCCTGTAGTAACGCCAATATTTAAAGACCGATCAAAAACGGGTGAGTATAAAGTCATTATGACATTTGCTAAAAAGGCAAGAGGCTTAATGACAAAATACATTATTCAGAATAGAATCGAATCAATAGAAGAGTTAAAAGGCTTTAATTATGAAGGCTATGAATTTCAACAAAACGAAAGTAACGCCACTGAATTTATGTTTTTCAGAGGATAATTCTAAAACTTTAACTTAAAAGAGTGTAGAATTATAAATTAATATCCCAATTAACAGCATTAAAAAATGTGTTCCAAAAGGAAGGCGTTTTTTTTGTGATTACTAACTCCTGATTTGTAAATGGGTGTGTAAAACTTAAAGAATGGGCATGTAAGAATAAATAATCAAGACCAAAATTAGATTCAAACATTTGGTTGTGATGACGATTTCCATATTTATGATCTCCAATAATGGGATGCGCAATTTTATTGGCATGTTTACGTAATTGGTGCATTCTACCAGTTTTAGGTTCAAATTCTAACACACTGTAACGAGAAGTTTCATAAGGTTGAACAGGAATATCAAGTGTAATATTGGATACAGTTTTGTAAACCGTTAAGGCGTCCTTATAAACACCAGTGTCAGGGTTTTTAACAGGTGAATCAATGGTTCCATTATCATCACAAAAACCACGTACTACGGCATAATATTTTTTTTGAATGGCATCAGACATAAATAAATCTTGAAATTTTGATACGTATGTTTTATCCTTAGCTAAGAGTATAATTCCAGACGTTTTTCTATCCAATCTATGAACAGGATAAAAATTAGAGCCTACAAATTGCTGTCGTAATAATTGTAGTAAAGAATCATCTGTAATGTTTCTAGAATAATAGGAATGGTGAACTAATACATTATTTGGTTTGTTGACTATTAGACAATACTCATCTTCAAAAAGTACTTCAATCATAAATCCATTATTTTGTTTAATGCTTATTTTTTTTGACACAGGTTCTGGAAATGTTATTCTAAATAATTTGAACAACAAATATACTTTAATTATTTCTGTTTATTTTTTTACCATAAACTAAACTTTGAAAATATTCAGTCTATTTATATGAGTATTGTAGTATAGTATATTTTTAATTCTCAGTTTTACTTTACATATACTGATGATGTATATGCATTATATTGTTCTAGATTCTATGAATAGGTATATTCTTTATTAATTCTATTTAACATAATATAAATTATAAGCTAAGATATGTGTTTTTCTGAAAATGAAAAAAGCATCTGTTTGTTATTACATACTAAAACAATTATTTAATAAATAGTATGATTAAACAATGTCCATTTTCTTTAATAAGAATGACGCATTCATATTTTGACAAATACCTTCTTTGTATTTATAATCAAAAAATAATTCATCATTAATTATTTCAGCATCAAAGTATTTATTTTTAACCTGTGGTAATTGTTCTTCAATTGTACATAAGCCTAGATCATGCGTAGCTATTATACCTGTAGATTTAGACCCTACTAGTTTTTGAACAAACTTCTTAGACCCCTCTTCTTTATCTTTTGAATTGGTTCCTTTTAAAATTTCATCTAAAATTATAAAGTACTTATCAGTTTTAATTTCGTCAACAATAAACTTTAAACGCTTTAATTCCGAAAAGAAATAGGATTCATCATCCAATAAGCTATCTGATGTTCGCATTGAGCTTATCAATTTTATAGGATTATAGTTAAAAGATTTGGCACAAATTGGTAAACCTATGTTTGCTGATACAATATTAAGGGCAACTGTTCTTAAGAAAGTTGATTTACCAGCCATATTTGCACCAGTAATAATAATAAAGTTATTTTCATCCACTAGTACATCATTTGAAACCCTAACAGATTTGTTAATCATGAAGTGTCCTAATTGTTCTGCTTTAATTACTGTAGTGTTAGAAAGTGTAGGGTAATTAAATTCAGGATGATTGTAAGCAAAATTTCCTAATGAATTATAAGCATCAAAAAATTCAATAACATCAAACCAATTTTTAACTTTTGATTTATAATCAGTAATCCACCTTTCAATGCGATACACTTGCTTAATGTCCCAAAGTAAATACCCATTACCTATTACACCAAACAACATATTGTTTCTTTGGTCTAATGCGTCAATATATTTAGATAATTCTTTTAGTATTGAGGATGCTTTTTCACTTTCACTTTTAATCTTATTCTGATTGACGCTCAATAATTCAGATTTGAAAGTTTGGTTCTCTATTTCAATTAATAAATTTGAATACTGACTCATTACCTCTTTAAATTCAGAAACATTATTGGATAATTTCGTGATTTTTTTTAGAAATATTGAAGTGATTCCTAAACCTACTAATAAGGTATATAAAATAAATGATTCTGGTATTAGGTTTATAAAGTATAAACCAAAAATAGACAAAGTAATAAAAGGGAAAGCCAGTCCTAAATAATACATTGGTTTACTGATAAATGATTTGTAGTCATTTAGCCAACTAAATATAGATTTTGAAGAGACTTCTGTTTCAATTAATTTAGTACTCACCGAATAGTTCTGTCTCCAATCTATTAAATTAGATAATTCAATTATAGCGTCTTGCTTGTTTTTAATGTTGTCAATTGAATTTGAACTTAACATGGAAGCTAATAAAGCTTGACTCTCATTTCTATTCGTTCTATTTAGGTGATGAAAAAATGAATTCGATCCAAATAAATCTATGTCATGACTAAAATGGTGCAATGGGTCTTTATAAGATTCGCCAGTATTAAAACTTGACAAATCTCCATTTAAACCATTAATCTCATCTTGATTCACTGCTATAATAGCTTCTAAATATTTTTTAGTTTTAACTAAATCTGTATGCTTTGAAATAAGTAATAAAAAAACTGTAATTCCTGAGAGTATTGAAACGATTACAATAGGTGTATTTCCAAAAAAAGTATAAGCTACAAAAGCTGTTATTAAAAAGATAGATAGCCTTACCATTGAAGATATAAAGAGCTTTCTTTTTAATGATTTTAATATTACAGAATGAGTTGAAATGTTTTCTGAATATATGTTAAGGTTGTCTTGCATTGTAAGGTTGTGTGTATTTTTTTAATTAAAAATAAAATGAGGTGTATTTAAGTCGCAGATTGTTTAGCGATAATTTTCCAAAATAAACTAGGAAAAAAACGTTTTAAATACACTGCTTTTATTTCTTTTTTACCAACTAATATTGATTTTTTATTTTTCAATTCAGCAGTTTGAATCACTTGGGCACATTTTTCAGCAGTCATTCCTGTAGATTGATTGTGATCCATGACACCATGCTTTTCACCTTTTGAATTTAAAGCCGAAACAGAAATATCTGTATTTATTTTACCAGGGTAAGCTAATGTAACATGGATATTATTTTTAGCTTCTTCTAATAATAAACTTTCGTAAAAACCTTGTAGGGCATGTTTGGAAGCTGAATAAGCAGAACGTAAATAAAAACCAAATTTACCTGCAATACTTGAAATTACAATGATATGACCAGATTTTTGAGATCTAAAATAAGGTAATACAGCTTTTGTGAGTGCAATGTTACCAAAATAATTGATTTCCATTATTTTTCTATCAATCTCTAGCGCTGTTTCGTGCACTTCACCCCTTTGACTTATTCCCCCATTGTTAATTAAGATGTCAATGCTATTAAATTTACTAATAATATCAGTTGTAATGGCTACGAAACTATCAGACTTTTCTAAATCTAAAATTTGAACATAAGAATTATCTGGATTAGACAATTGCTTTTGAACCGAAATAAGTGTGTCCTTCTTTCTTGCAGACAATATCACAAAAGCGCCTAGTTTGTTATATCGTAATGCCAATGCTTTTCCTATTCCAGAAGATGCTCCTGTTATCCAAACTACTTTTGATGTATACATTAAACTAATTTTAATAAATTCAAATACAAAACTAATCATAAATAAGTCAATTAATCGTCTTAATGAATGAAGCTTGAAAATAATAAGTATTCAAATATATAATGTCTTAGCTGAAAATAGATGAATAACTAGTAAATTAGGCATTGAATTAGCCTGCTATTATGAAAATTGATACCTATATATAAGGGTTGATTATTAGGTTAACATTATAAGGATAATGAAGTTTGATATTATTAAATCATATTTTCATCCACAAATAGCTGAATTTCTCATCAATAATTAATAAATTTGTTTTGTGAGAAAAATAACAATAGCAATAGACGGATATTCATCTTGTGGTAAAAGTACTTTAGCCAAAGAAATAGCTAAAAATCTTAATTATAGATATGTTGATAGTGGGGCTATGTATCGCGCAGTTACTTTATACTTAATAAATAACGGAATCTTAAAAGACGGTAATTATTTAAAGCAAGCTATTTTAGATGCATTATCTCTTATTACTATTGATTTTGTTTTTAATAAAGACAAAGGCGTTTCTGAAACATTCCTAAATTCAATTAATGTTGAAAAGGATATTAGAACTATGTTTGTCTCTAACCAAGTAAGTCCAATAAGTACTATTGAGGAAGTTAGAACAAAATTAGTTGACCTTCAACAGCAAATGGGTAAAAAAGGAGCTGTTGTAATGGATGGAAGAGATATTGGTACGGTGGTTTTTCCAAATGCTGAAATTAAACTATTTATGACGGCTGATTCTGATATTAGAACAGAGAGAAGATTGTTGGAATTGGAAGGAAATGGACAAAAAAGTACATTTGATGAAGTAAAAGACAACCTTACAAAAAGAGATTACATTGACATGAATAGAGATGTAAGTCCTTTAAGACAAGCAGAAGATGCAGTTGTACTTGACAACTCTGAAATTACAAGGGAAGAGCAATTAGAAATTGCACTGAACATTATAAAAGAAAAAATAAACAATTAAGGCACTCAATAAACGACAAAGTTTATTAGTTTTGCAAAAAAAAATAAACTCAAAAAAATGGCTATAAATAAAGTTATTGAATTATTAGGAAAAGAAGGAGAAGATTTATTAAATCATAAATGTACTACTATCCCTAAAGAAATGATTCATTTACCTGGATCTGATTTCGTTGACAGATGTTTTACACAAACAAACAGAAATCCTCAGGTGTTAAGAAATTTACAAGCTTTATATAATGCAGGTAATTTAGGTGGAACTGGTTATGTTTCATTTTTACCAGTAGATCAAGGAATAGAACATTCTGCAGGTGCTTCATTTTCGCCTAATCCAATGTACTTTGATCCAGAAAACATAGTAAAGTTAGCTATCGAAGCTGGTTGTAGTGGTGTTGCCTCTACTTTTGGTGTATTAGGTTCTGTAGCAAGAAAATATGCTCATAAGATACCATTCATTGTAAAATTAAATCACAATGAATTTTTATCATACCCTAATACCTTTAAACAAATTGAATTTGGTTCGGTTGAGGAAGCTTGGAATATGGGAGCAACTGCTGTTGGTGCCACTATTTATTTTGGTCACCCAGATTCAGAAAGACAAATTGTTGAAATTGCAAAAGCATTTGAACGTGCTCATGAATTAGGATTAGCTACAATTTTATGGTGTTATGTTAGAAATGACGCTTTCAAAAAAAATGGAATTGATTATCATACATCTACTGATATTACAGCACAAGCAAACCACATTGGTGTAACTATTCAAGCAGATATTATTAAGCAAAAAATGCCTACTTTAAACGGTGCATACCCTGCTATTGGATTTGGTAAATCTCATCCAAAAATGTATTCTGAATTATCTAGTGATAACCCTATTGATTTAACACGTTACCAAATAGCAAATTGTTATATGGGTAGAAATGGTTTAATTAATTCAGGTGGTGCTTCAACTGGAAATGATTCAAGTGATATGAAAGATGCTGTTTCTACTGCAATTATTAATAAAAGAGCCGGTGGACATGGTTTAATTTTAGGAAGAAAAGCATTCCAAAAACCTTTTAAAGAAGGTGTTGAAATTATTCAAGCTGTTCAAAATATTTATTTAGACGATTCAATTACAATCGCATAATTTAAAACTATAATATGGGTTGGTTTAAAAGAGAATCAGAAGGGATTAAAACCTCTACAAAAGATAAAAAAGAAACACCAGAAGGATTATGGTATAAATGCCCTACTTGTAAAACTGTAGTTTCTACTGAAGAACATAACTTAACATTAAATGTTTGTGTTAAATGTGATCATCATGAAAAGTTAACGTCTAATGGTTATTTTGATATCATTTTTGATAAATCTAAATATACAGAATTTTCTAAAGGAATTGTATCAGTAGATCCATTAGAGTTTGAAGATACTAAAAAATACCCAGACAGATTAAAAGCAACACAAGCTAAAACAGGTTTGAAAGATGCTATTAAAACTGTGTATGGAAAATTAGATGGTCAGCAATTTGTTGTAGCGGCAATGGATTTTAAATTTATTGGTGGTTCTTTAGGGTCAGTAATGGGAGAGAAAATTGCTAAAGCAATTGATAAAGCAATTGAAATGAAAGTGCCATTTATGATTATTTCAAAATCTGGTGGTGCTAGAATGATGGAAGCTGGTTTGTCTTTAATGCAAATGGCTAAAGTTTCAGCTAAATTATCATTATTGAGTGATGCTGGATTACCATATGTTTCTTTTTTATCAGATCCTACAACAGGTGGTGTAACGGCATCATTTGCAATGTTAGGAGATGTAAACATTTCAGAACCTAATGCACTAATCGCATTTGCAGGACCTAGAATTGTAAAAGAAACAATTGGTAGAGATTTACCTGAAGGTTTTCAAAGGTCTGAATTTGTATTAGAACATGGATTCTTAGATTACATTGTAGAAAGAAAAAATTTAAGAACGAAATTAAGTCAAACATTAAGAATGTTTAAAGGTTAATA
>Ga0308002_1000195_pt1 | contig 24835 bp, 42 predicted proteins | sample Neamet34_FD_203148 | JGI IMG/M metagenome (GOLD analysis project Ga0308002, IMG submission 203148) | Marine microbial communities from water near the shore, Antarctic Ocean - #34 | ecosystem: Environmental > Aquatic > Marine > Unclassified | place: Southern Ocean | collected 2014-06-06
TATTAAGCCCAGGTACTATGAAGAATATTCGTAAGAACGCTAGGAAATTTAATCATTATGATTTAGAAGAGTTTGAGAACATACATATAGAGACTGATGGTTTCTTGTCATTCGATCCTGAATTTGATGTGGAGTCCGCTGCAAACTCAAACAAATATTATTTATTTTCAGTAGATATTGCTGAAGGTAACGGTGGAGATTTCTCTGTAGTTAACATTTTTGAAGTCGAACCGATGGAAGATATTGATATCGAGAATTTCGTAAGCCCAGGTGCAATGTATGATTTCTTTAAGATTAATCAAGTTGCAGTTTTTAGAAGTAATGAGCATCCACTTGAGGATTTCGCGAAGGTATTGTATACATTAGCAATTGATGTATTTAATTCAGAGAATGTAAAGATGATTATTGAGTTTAATACATACGGGAGTATACTTTTAAAATATTTACAAACAATATTTCCAGGTAGAAACGAGTTTGAAGATGAGATGGTACTTAGATTTAAACACCGCCATGATTCTAGGGTACCAAAACCTGGATTAAGATTAAAGGCAGATAACAAATCAGTATTTTGTCAAAACTTTAAAAAGCTCATAGAAATGAACAAAATCAAAGTTAATGATATAATAACAGTACAGGAGGCAAGTTTGTTCGGTACAGTGAAGAATGGTAGCTATGGTGCACAAATGGGAAATGACGATAGTATAATGACATGTATTATTGCAACAGAGTTCTTTGGAACAACAGATTATGCAGATTACGTAGAGGAATTACTAGATATAATTGACCCAGCTAAACATAAGTTAATGGAAAGTATTCTATATAAGGGAACAGACAATGTCGATGGTTCACTACAATACGATATATACGACCTTCTTTAGGAAAATAAACACACTTGTTGTAAAAGTACAAGATAAATTTAGATATATAATAAAACACAAAAAACACACTCAAAAAATTATGGCACTATCCCCACAATTATTAAATTTTAAGAGTTCAGGAGTCTATAGACTCGAGTTTGATAAGTCGCAAACGGCTAATATCAACGTTGAAACTCTTAGATTAGTTGTAGGTCACTCTAGGAAGGGACCTTATAACACACCGGTATTAATTGACTCACAGGAAACATTTAACAATGTTTTTGGTTCTATTGATAAAGGATTAGAAAAAAAAGGAATGTTTTTCCATAGATCATGTATTGAAGCTCTTTCAAGAGGTCCTATCTTGGCGTTAAACCTAGGTATGTTCGAAGCGGCTGATGTTGCAAACTATACTGCCCCGTCAACAACTGGATCAGTTGATGGTAACTCTTCAATAGCAAGTTCTGCTGAATATACAAAGTTTTTTGACAATGATAAATTCATGATACCTTCAGATACCGAGACATTAGAGACGATCGCTACAACTGGAGATAATAACTTACTAAATTTTGTAAATATTAAACAAGATTCAATTACAATTATCGTAAGACAAGCGGCTGACGTTGCTGAATTTAATTCAACAGCAAGAGATTGGTATGGCCAAGGAAATGTTCCAGAATATTTAAACGATTTTGACAGAATGTCAGATTATATGATGGATGTATTCGTATTTAAAGGAGAATTTGATGCAGCATCAATGGCAAACGATCCTATCTATTCTAAATTCTTTACAACAGATGGTCTAGACAAGGCAAAGTTAAACGAATTTGCAAACTTAAGACAAGTTACTTTACTTGCACAATATACTGGTTCTATTTTACCTGGATTTAAAGATCTAGAAGGACGAAACCTATATATTGAATCAATGGTTAATGCTGAGGCAAGAAGAACAGGTTTATTCTGTGCAGTTGATGAGGACAAGGTAATCGATGAAAATGGAACAAACATTGATTTTGTTGGACATATTGTTGATGAAGATCAAGATTTCGAACTATTATCACATGCAGTTAAACAAACTGTTGTTGCAAACACACCGACTGTTGATTTAACATCACTAGGTACAGCTTACACTATATCAACTACAACACTAACAATAGAAGGTACTGATGCCACTTCATCGTTTACAGAAGGAGAGTTCTTAGAAGGAGCTACACTTGGTGAATATGTTGAGATCACAGATGTTGATTATACTTCACCTGACACTGTAATAACATGCGATGGTAATATTATACCATCACCTTCAGATGACGCAGTATTCCCGTCATACACTGTTTCTAATTCAAGGGTAACTGAAGAAGACTTTTCAACAGGAACTGGAGCAATTGAACATACATCAGGAAACACTGATTTTACTGTAACATACACTAATGCAAATACACCAACTTCCGTATTTCCAATATCAATAGGTGATTACATAAATTCAGTTACATCTGGGAGAATCGCCAGAGTTAATAAGGTATCGAAATCAATTGGTACTGCCGATACTGTATATACAATATATACGGATGTTGAACCTGATTATAACAATCAAATCATCAAGTCTTTTGAAAATGCATCTGATTATTACAAGACATTCGTTTTATCTAAGGCTAAAATATCTGTTAAGAATTTAAGCGATTACTTAGCAACATTAACGGGAGGTATGGGACTATATGATGCACTGATCGATAAAGATATTATTGATTTCAGATACGTTGTAGATACGTTCGCGTCATTCGATGAAAATGGACTAAACAATAAGCATAATTTATCACAATTAGCTAAGGACAGAATGAATGCATCCGCAATCGTAAATGCACCTACAGTGGAGGACTTTAAAAAATCAAAAGATCCATCATTTACTGATGCTAACAAATCGTTTAGTACATCATACGTGAAGGACGGTGGAAATCAAGACAAAAATCCAACTGGAAATTATGCATTACCTAGTATTGCGCAAGGAGCAAATTACGCATTTTACTTTGCACCTGGATTAATAGTATCTGACAATGGTAAAGATATCATCGTACCAATGGCTGCATACATATCTAATAACTACATGGACAAATACACGAACGCTTTACCTTGGTCAATCGTTGCAGGTCCAAGACGTGGGGTTGTTGCAGGCGCAAACGTTAAGGGAGTTGAATATTCATTTGACAAAAGCGATAGAGATAACCTAGAGCCATTCGGAATCAACCCAGTTGTATTCCAAAGAGGAGTTGGTCTAACTATATTAGGAAACAAAACAGCACAACAATCTATTAAATCGGCACTTTCTTCTGCACACGTTAGAGAAGCAATGATTTATATACAAGATGGTATGGCACAAATCCTAAAGGATTATGTATTTGAGTTTAACAATACACAAACAAGATTAGAGATTAAAACTCTTGCAGATTCTTTCTTGGAAAGTATCAAACAAGATGGCGGTGTTTATGAGTTTAAGAATGTAATGGATAGCACAAATAATACAAACGAAGTTATCGACAACAATATGGGTATTATAGATACATTTGTTGAACCAGTTAAAGGGTTAGAGATCGTAGTTCATAGAACAACAATCTTAAACACAGGAGACATTCAATCAGGTAATTTATAAACAAGATATATAAAAAAACAAAAACATTAAAACATGGCTTTACCACATTATTCACAAGATCAGACATCTAGAAAAGGTAGGAACTTTGAACCAGTACAAGGAAACTTATTCGAAGTTACGGTTCTTCCTCCAGCTGGAGTATCTGACGCGCCACTAATGCTTCAACATATTAACTCAATCTCAGGATTGGATTTATACAAAGAAGTATCGGCAGTAGAACAAAAATATAAATTCGCAACAAGATCATTCGCAGGAATGCCTGATGGAACTGCTGTTGATGTTACTATTGGTTTTTCATTAAATTTAAACGAGGCTAATCAAGCTTACCTTTATAAATCAATGAGACAATGGTACAATATGCAATATGACCCACAATCAGGTGCAATGGGACTTAAGAGAGATTACGTAGGTACTATCGTTATCGTACAGTTCAACAGAGCTGGAGATATCTATAGAACAGTTACTCTAGAAGATTGTACAATGACGTCAGGTCTAGGTTTCACTAACGAACTAAGTTATGAGTCTGCAGATCCTGCAACTTTAGAAGTTGGTTGGAGATGTGACGCTTGGAAAGAAGTATTAGCATAAATATATAATTATAGGTGGAGGATAGTTAAAATGATCCTCCATTTTTTTGTAATTAAAATATAATATAATGATAGTATAATATAAGAAAGACAACATAACAAAACATGGATAAACTAACAAAGAAGTTACAAGTTCTCCTGTCGGAGCGTGAAGTATCTTTAATCAATAGAATTATCCTTAACGAAGCGATAGAATCAGGTGAAAGACCGGTTTCGATTTCTGCATTTATTAGGGAAATCATACGAATAGAAATAGACAAACAGGTTAACGATGGAAAGCCTTTAGAAAAAATAGACATCAGACAACTTAAAGATAAATAAATATGAACAACCAAGACGATTTAAATCTAGAGGATCAATATAAGAATATTGTTCAAGGAGATGAGATTAAGAATAATGCACAGGAATCAGTTGCTGAAGAGAAGCAACCCGATTTGGGCAGAGTTAATATGGAAAGATTCGGAGCGCCTAAGGCTGAAGGAGCAGATTTTCATTTAGGATATCATAAAATTCCATCAAATTCATTACCATCAGGTGGTATGTTTTACCCAGTAGGAACTGAGATATCAATCAGATCTGCGAAAGTCGCAGAGATTAGACATTTTTCAACAATCGACGAAGCTAATGTATTAGATATTGACGAGAAGTTAAATCAAATAGTAGAGTCGTGTATACGAATCACATCATCATCAAGACGATTATCATATAAAGATCTTCTAGAGGAAGATAGATTCTTTGTTATTTTTTCAATTAGAGATTTAACATTTCCAGAACCAGAGTCTAGTTTAAAGATAGATCATAGATCAAGAAATGGTGAAAAGCATGAAATTGAAATCAAGAAAGATTATTTTCAATATTTCAAGATACCTGTTGAACTAGATAAATATTATGATGCAGATAAGAGAACGTTCTTAATTGAAACGAAATCATTCGGTACGATATCAATGAGACCTCCTGTTATTGGAGTTATGCAGAAGATAACATCATACATTAAAGAGAAACAACAAAAAGGCGAAGTAGTTGACCAGTCAATACTACAAATCATACCATACCTTCACCATGATTGGAGAGGATTTAATGATAAAACATTATTCGATTTCGAAATTGAATTAAACGGATGGTCTAATAAAAAATATAACTTGATATACACATTAGCTGAGAAGATGAAAGTCGGAATTCAGCCAAATATGTCAGTACAGATTGGAGATGACGTGGAGGAGATTCCTATTAGTTTTCGTGACGGGGTCAAGTCTCTTTTCATTGTTCAAAATTTCGCTGGAGAACTTCTTTAAGACTAAATTTCACATTTATCTTAAATTACATCTCGCACCAAGCGAACTTGAAAATTTGGAATATTATGAATTTCACTATATGGTGAAGGACCTAATTGAACATCTTAAATCGGAGAATAAACAGAACGAGGGGCAACAGGAGGCCACTTCCGGTATAGCGAGCAGCATGAAAATGCCAAACTTTAATATGCCAAATATGAAAATTCCTAAAGTATAATCAAAGGGTCCTTAACGGGACCCTTTTTTATTTAGATATATAAATTCAAGATACTCTGTATACTTAAAAAAAACAAACAAGAACACGTGATTAATAATTCAAAGTCAATTTCATTATTAGTATCGCCATTACAGAAGATACAGGCCGCAACTGAAGCGACGGCAAGTACTCTATTTCAAATGCATCAGGTTGTTATCAGTCTAAATACATCAGCGATTGAAACAGTTAAACAACTAAAGGCGCAGACAGTTATATTATCAGATATACGAAGTCTTATAAAACAACAGGTTAAATCATCATCAAATGACTCGAAGGGAGGAAAGGGTGGTAAAGGAGGAGGATTAGGTAAAGGTCTGGCAGGCGCTGGCGTTGCTATTATAATAATGGCTGCTTCGGTAGTTGTTGCATCAGGATTACTTGGAATGATCGCAGTGGTAACCCCTGCACAGATCCTCTCAGCCATATTAATTGCGGGAGTATTCCTGTTATTAGCCCCCGTCTTCTCGAAAATATCAAAGGCATTAATGGGTGATCCCTTATTTGGTAAGGGCAAAAAAACAAAAGCATCTGACATAACGTCAGGATCTCCAATGAAGGTTGCAGGTCAAACTGCATTGGCAATGGCTGGAATGGCAGCAGGAATAGCATTAACATCATGGATCCTTAGACTAGTTGCACCAGTTGCTCTATGGCAAATTGGAACTGCATTTCTATTAGGAGTTGCAATGATTCCTATTTCATTCGCGTTTGTATTATTAATGAAAGGATTCGCAAGGGCTAAGATTGAAATGAATAAAAAGGGTATTGGTAAATTAATAATGACAGGGTTGGCCATGGCAGTAATGGCAGCAGGGATTGTTGCAATAGCTTACATATTTGAAGCGTTTCCATCAGCACCAGCAGCACCACCATTATTATGGACAATACAAGCAGGATTAGCGATTGCGTTATTTGCAATAGGTTTCAGTTTTATATTAAAGTCAATAAAGGGTGCATCGATTAAGGACCTTATATTTGCAGGATTAGCAATTCCAGTAATAGGGATAGCTTTATCGGCATTAGCTTATATATGGGAAACGTTCCCTACTGCAATTGCAGCACCTGATTTAATGTGGGTATTGAAGGTTGCCATTGCTTTAACATTATTTGCAATTCCATTCTATTTAATATCAAGGGCAATTGATGGGATGAATGCCAAGCAATTATTATTTATGACATTGGCAATCCCTATTGTTGCCTTTGGGATATTAGCAACGGCCTGGATTTTCCAGGGGTTAGCTGGAATTACATGGGAAGCACCTGAAATTGGATGGACAGTAGACGCAGGTCTTGCCGTATTAGCATTTGGTATAATACTATTCCTAGCAGGTAAGACTATAGGTAAGATGAGTTTGGGAGATATGCTGAAGGCCTTAATCGGCACGGTTGTTAGTGCGTTTGCAGTAGTGGCAGTCGCATGGATATTTACATTACTACCTGGTACATTTATTGCCCCTCCATTAGATTGGACAACAAATGCTGGAGCAGCATTAGGCGTGATGGGATTAGCTATAGTAGCAATGGGAATTGCAGTTACAGCGATGACACCAGTTACATTGTTATTAGGAGCACTTGGTATTATAATAACTGCTGTTGTTATATTGGCAGTCGGATGGATCTTTGCAGGATTGTCACCAATAATGCCATCACTAGTTACCGTCTCTGAAGGCTTTACTACAACGTTAATGACACCAATGAATGCCATGGTAGATTTATTTGCAAGATTTAAGAATGAAATTGGAGTTGACAATATGCTAGATCTTGCAATAGGGATTGCCGCATTAGGTGGGGCATGGTTTCTATTTACATTATCACTTGCAGGAGGAAGCGCAGTGGGTGGTTTTGCTAGTATAGTTTCAGGAGTCGCTGACGCTATTGGATCCATTTGGAACGCAGCTACTGGTCAAGAAAAGAAAAAGGCACCAGATACTCCAATAGAGATATTACAGAAGCTAGCAAATATTGCACCTAAGGTAAAATTACTTGCCGGACCAATTGAAAAGGTTGGTATCGCATTCCAGAAAATGAGTAGTTCACAGGTAGGTGCTATTAAAGGATTTGAAGCTATTAAAAGTTTTTATTTTAGTATGGACAATGTACGTCTTGCCGAACAAGGTGAACTTGTTGCAAAAATTGGAGATTCATATACCAAGATTGCGAATGCAAGTAAGCGAGTAAATATTAAAGCTGTCGATGCAACTACTAACATGTTTAAGGCTCTTAATGATTTGGCTAAAAACAATGGAGAATCAGCAATGCAGGTACTTGCTGACCAGTTATTAATGGCAGTCGAAAAATTAGCAGCAACTGTTAACCACTTAGAAACTGCAGTTGATTCACAAGGATCTACTACATCTAGTTATACTGATTCAATAAGTAAAGCAGTAGACACTGTCAAGACAACATTGATGGGTGTACAAAAGAATGCAACATCGATCAACAACGATACTAAAGAAGCGGCAATGGACTTACAACCACTTGTACTTGCAATACAGGCACTGGAGGAAAGATTTGACCGTTCAATCGAAATAGTAGATGTAACACCTGTTGAATTAAAATAACTAGCAGGTAATATATCACAATATTAAAAATAGCTCAGTTCACTCTGGGCTATTTCTATGAAACATTAACAGTTTTCTGTATATAATAATCATTAACAAACAAATGATATGAATAGAGACAGCGTTATTAAAAGATTATTGGAACAAGGACATGTTACAGTACATGTGGCTGGGGATATTATTAATAGAACAGATTTTTATATGGAAAGAATTAATAGCCTGTATATTGATGGTAATATAGATGCATCCGAGGTTATCTTATTAATCAACGAAGGATCACCTTTATTGTATAGTCATTATCCTAAAATTCCCCCTAATCAATTTAACCCAACTTGTTCGACATTCCTGCCGACTTATAGTATACGTGACAAACTACATACTTGGCATAGATAGGATTTCTTATTTATACTGAATATAAATAAGAACTTTAGTGAAACTAAGTGCTCTAAAGTTTTCTTGATTCAAATAAAATGATTATATTTACATATAATTAAAAACTAAAAACAATATTATGACAAAAACAGTAATTTTTGACCTAGATGGTACTCTAGCTCTTATCGATAAACGAAGAGCATTGGCATCAAATAGTAATGGTAAAATCGATTGGAAAACTTTCTTTAAACCAGAGAACATTTCTTTAGACGAACCTAATATACCAGTAATCGAGTCATTTAATGCCCTCCAGCATGCTGGATTTATCGTGGGAATCTTCAGTGGCAGAGATGATATTAGTAAAACTGAAACTGAAAGTTGGTTAGCTGAAAACGGAATTCAACCTGCATTCTTGAGAATGAGAAAATCCGGAACATTTATTCCAGATGAAAAATTGAAGAAAATGTGGTTGGGTGATTTGCAAGCAATTGGACATACCATAATGTGTGTGTTTGACGACAGAAATAAAGTAGTAGATATGTGGAGAGAAAACGGAATTCCATGTTTCCAGGTTGAAGAAGGAAACTTTTAATATATGTACACTTTCTTAATAACATACAATGTGATCGGCCTTATATTTGGCATAGCCATGGGTCGATTAAATCATAATCTATCAAATAGCACAGGAAACGAAGCAGATAGGTTCAAGACATCTGAACTAATATTCCTACAATTACTCTGGCCAGCATATCTGATAGTGTTTATTTCTGCGCACTTTACCAATAATACAAATGACAATGAATAGTAAAATAGCAATAGTAGGAGCAGGCGCAAGCGGTAAGGATCATTTACGTAAACAAATGGAAGGTCGTGGAATGATATCAGGGATATCATGTACCACTCGCCCGATGAGGGACAATGAAACTAACGGAGTGGATTATTATTTCCTAACAGACTTAGAATTTGAAAATGGAATAAAGAACGATCTATTTGTGGAATGGCAATCATTTAAGGATTGGAAATATGGAATAAGCAAGGTGGAATTCATACGAAGTGACGTTATGATTTTAAACGCAGAATCAGTAGAAACATTAGAACCATCGTATAGGGACAAATTGTTTGTAATCTATATAAACATATCCGAGGAAACCAGGAGAAAGAGGCTTGTCAATCGAAGTGACACAAACGATATGGTCGAACGAAGAATAGAAGCCGATAATAAACAATTCGGAAACTTTTTAGACTTTGACTGTATAATAACTAATGAAAATTTTTAATAATATATAATACCTAAAACAAACAACATGGCAAAAGCAAAAACAATTACAGAATTAAAGGACTTAAGATCTCAATTAGAAGTTGAAGTTAACGAGGCACAAGAAGAGTTAGCAACTAGAGAATATTCAGTAGACGTTGAAGACGCATCCAACGCTAATGCAATCTTAAAGCAAATCGATAAGAGTTACACATGGGATATTAAGAACGCAGCTTTCTTGATTAATTTATATGATAACATCTCAGATCAAAGGAAAATTAGTATTAATGATAAAGAAGCAACTAATACAACTTTATTATTGAATGGTATGCAGTTGAATACATTATATACTGTATTAACAAACATCACAGGAGTTGGAATTGAATCTGCAAGAAGATTTACAAGACTTTTAACTAACGTAGGTTCACAGATATCAGAAGCATTGAACGAAATGACAGAGAATAACAAAGATATTCAAGCAAAACATGTTCAATTAGCTGAAATCGATTTGGAAATTTCAAACGCTGAAAAACCAACAGTTGAAGCAGTAGAAGAAGCATAATTCGTTTAATATGAAACTAGCAAGTAAATCTAAGAAAAGATTAGATCTACTAGAAGCTATCCAGGAAGGAATCACTACCCGTGATGTTTTCGAAACAATTGACTATAAGTCTCAGAGTGAGGATAAGATAAAGCAATTTATCTATCCTCACCTTCTAGACCAGATAGCAGAATATATTGTTGAGAAGAAAGGCTTTAGTAGAGGGCTCGCAAGGGAACGAGCGAGAACCATGATCAAGTGGGAAGGTAATGTTAACACGACTGTTAAAAACATTCAATTCATGGGAACTGGTAATAGACCAGACATGACAATTGAAAGCGACGGGGTACGAATAGCAATTGAATTTAAGAAAGGTGATAGAGGATCAGGATTAAGAGAAGGATTCGGACAGTCAATTATTTATTCAACAGCATTCGACTTTGTTATTTACATGTTTATTGACACATCACCTGAGGGAAAGATCCTAAATGGATCTACATCAATTACGGAACAAAGGTTCCTAGACAATTTATGGGATAATTTTAATGTAAAATTTGCAATAGTATAATGAAAATATTTGTAACATCAAACCAACAATTTGGTAGAAAGGGTGCCATTAAAAAGTATAAAAGGCCATTCAATAGTATAAAGGACATGAACTCTAATCTAATAGATGCATGGAATTCAGTAGTAACTGATGAGGATACTGTATATGTATTAGGTAATTTTGCATGGGACCCTGAATCATTCGAATTAGCCTCAAACTCTTTGAATGGGGATATAATAATCCTTAAGGGAGAGTACGACAAGGCGTCACATGAGGTAATAGACACAGGTGGTGGTGGAAATATTGACTACATATATGATTCAATTCTAGGAATCCCTGAGGCATCGGCTGTATTGTCATACTGGCCATTATCAGAGTGGCCTTTAAAATCAAAGGGATCATATTCCGTAATCGGATATCCTGATACTAAATATAAAACAGATTACAAAACTAAGGTAATTAACTGCTCATGCGACCTAAGTGATTACAAGCCAATTGAATTAAGAAAATACGTTGCATTGTTAAACGATGTTAACAGTTAATTGTTCATAACTTCCGGAAAATAAATCATCAAATATTTTTTTAATACAAATAAAATGATTATATTTACATATAATTAAAAACTAAAACAAATAATATGGCAATAACTTACAGAGAAATGACGGGTAACTTTTTAAGAACGAGATCAGATGCTGATTTCACAGTAATATTTTATAGAGTTAAACCGGGTTTAACTGCATACGTTAACAAGATAGTTAAGGACAGAGATTTAGCAGAAGATATTGCAATTAACACATTAACTAAATTATGGACTAAAATCGATCAATATAACCCAGATTATCAAATCACAACATGGTTATATCGTATCGCATTTAATGATGCATTAGGACATATTAATCAAAGAAAGAAGAAATCATCTCTAACATCTTTATCTGAATTTGGTGTTGAAGTAAATGAGGCTGGAGAAATCGGTAAAGATTTACAAGGTGCATTTGATGATTACGAACAAAAAACAGAACAAGATTTCATTGATGAAGATGAAGATTTAATGGAAAGATATGGAAGTGCTCTTAAGGCAATCGATTCATTAAAGGAAATGTATAAGGGTATCGTTGTTGATAGACTTATTAATAACATGAAATATGAGGATATCGCAGAGAAACATGATATCAGTTTACAAACGGTAAAGAATAGAATCCGTAGAGGTAAAGCAATCATTGCAGAAACAGTATCATAATGATTGTTGTTGTTTATAGAAAGTCTGAGAATGCCAGAAAGAAATACATGAAGGTATTCATTAACCATCAGACCCCTGACGTTATTATAAACGGAAGGGCTAGAAAGCCATTAATCCCAGATGGATATGTCATTGACGAGTTAGGTATGGGAGAATCATTTATACAGGTTTATAAAAAACAGCATAATATTAAAAATCATGAGACTATTAAATAAAATTGCATGGAAATCCCGTAAGATGAACATCGATATTAAATTACTAAATATACATCTGAATAGCGGAGGTCAAACGTGGGGCCTTGAAATGTTAGCAATCACCAATAAATATAGAACATACTCTTTGTTTGCATGGGAGTTTAGACTACCAAACCAAACAAGTGTACAATCATTTACAACAGATCATTTTGACATCTTATTCTTGCGAAATAAATTGTCAGATGTTTATCTTAGATTAGATGACAGATCATTATGGGGAGGACACATGTCAGTTATCTCTACACTCAAATTAAACATACTTAATAGAATGTTTAATTAGAATAGCAATACATCCTCTAATTTTCGTAGATATATAACAAATAATATAAATAAAACTAAAATTATGAAACATGTAATGATGTTTGAAAAGTATCTTAATTATAAAGACATTAAGAATACATCGCCTGATGACCAGGCAAAGGACGCCCTTAACATAATTAAAAAGATCCTTCCAACATTCGACGAAAAATGGATTGATAATATTGAAGACCAATCAAGCGATAAGGGAATTAAATTCCAGGTTGAATTGTCAGGCGGAGATACGATCCATATGTATAAGACTAGTAAGTGGATTTCAAATGAATCATCATGGGACTTCTTTATTAATAAGAAGAAAATTAAACCATCTGATTTGAGGAATTCCCTAGAATTAAAATATCTAAGTGATCTTGATGCATTTCTTAAATATGCATTCTCATACAATTTTGAATCAGAGTACATTAATAATGGCAAGCAACATAAAGCAGCCGTTGATAATAATACTAAGATACTACAATCGTTTAACGACCTGAATTCATCTGATAAAAAAGAAGCGATCAAGCAACTTAAATCAAAATTCGACGCAAACGATGTCGATTCCCTCTTTAAATAAATAAAACTAATTATGAAAAAAGTACAATTATTCGAGAACTATTTAAATGAAGCGATATCATTTAACGCAGACGTTCAAGAACCCTTTGAAATAAAGGACGAGAAAAAAGCACAGAAACAATTTAAGATCATCGCCGAACCTATTACTATGGTGTCAGTTGACGGAGACATCGCTGAGAGAATGGCAGATGTAACTATTTTCTTTAGCAACCGCGATTCTATCAGTAGAGTATGGGAGCAAACTCCAGTAAAGGCTAACACAAACAGTATAGTTATTTCACCAAGGGACTCATCAGACATTGATGTTACATTACATACTGATAAATATGTTGGTTCAACAGGTACTGTTGTAGGAGATCTTGGATTAATCTACAGAGATTGGAAATTAGGAAAAATAAATTAACACGATGAAACATACAAAACTATTTGAAGAATTTCTTAACGAAGGCTTAGAGTCTATCGTTCATGAAGCAAAGTCGGTTAATCCAAAACAAAGAGGAATTGGTAAATTCCTAGGATCAGTGGATAGCACTGACGTATATACTTATGATATATTCCCGAAAGTATTATCATCATCAGATGAATTTAAGGACATGACTTTGGATAATATAGAAGCAATACAATCAATGGTATATGACGCACGTGACAATATGCATGATACTGCGTTGAACGGTAAACCTGGCAAATTAATTAAGAAAAACATCAATAATCTTACTTTTTTAAAATCTAAGAAAGATGGATCATTTGATAAACCGTCATCTACTAGGAAGGATACTGGTAACTTCGACAGAATGGTAAAAAATTCAACGAAAGATCAACTACTCCGTGGTTTTAATTAAACAAATAAATTAATAATATGAAACATACAAAACTATTTGAAGAATTTCTTAACGAGAATACAAGTGGCGAGATCTTCAATCCAAAACGAGGGAAAACTGTCAAATTTGACCATACCAAGCATCCTGAATTATCAGGAGAATTCTTTGATTTGATTGCAACAGCTTACGCTGAAATAGGAGGTCATTCGAAGATCAAGACGCCCGCTGATGTATTCGGTGATAAGGATTGGAATTATTGGGAAGGTGTTGATTTACATGGAACCAAGGATTTCGATATGATTATGTTTGGTAAGAAAACAAAATACGGGATTAAATATTCAGGTGTTGGACATGATGGAACTAAGGATGCAAAACGTGCATACATTTCTACTAGAGGAAAGGAACTTAATAAACTAGGTTTTTATATTGAGGTTTCAGGGAAAATTGCTGAAATCTTACTAAATTCGTATGATGTACCTGTTATATCAGATGAAGATACTATAAATAAAGTATTAGGTAAGAACGTGACATTTATAGGAACTATTGATGGTAAGCCAGGGAATGGATGGTATTCTAGAAAACTAGGTGGAAGCAGCAAAGAAAAAATATTATTAGGACGACCTAAAATATAAATTAGTATTATGAAGATAGCATATTTACACGGACTCGAATCAAGTATTGATCAGAAGGATCCGAAGATCATATTCCTAAATGATAAATTCGATAAAGTATACACACCCCAGATTAACTATAGGGATGATAATACATTTGACAAATTAATCAAGGATATCAAATCCCTTAACCCTGATCTGATAGTAGGCTCATCAATGGGAGGGTATGTATCTTATCTAATTGGTAGTAAACTATCAATACCGACACTCTTATTTAACCCAGGTGTTGTTGGCAGATCCTTTGAGCCAGTTGTTGACGATTCCAATTTAAAAGGATCTAACCATACCGTACATCTAGGAAAAAATGATAATGTCATTAATGGTAAAAACGTAAAAACATTCTTCACGCATGAAGGTATTGGCAAGTTTTCATACCATCAATATGATGGAGGACACAGAGTACCTGCTGGCGTATTTATTAATGCGATAAAGAATGTCCTAAAAATGGACGAAGCGACTAAGCTGCAACGCTTTAAGATATTTGAAGAGTTTATTAACGATGCACTAAACTAACATTGTTAATAACTTTTTAAAAAATAATTAGCCATACATTAATTTGTATGGCTTTTTTTGTTTATATTTACATATAATTAAAAATATGAAATATAAAATACAACGTCACCCTTCGTTTAGGGACTTTGCATTGGTGAAATTACCAGGAGCTACATATATATGTCCCGGATGGATAAGAGTTGCCGAGGGAACATCAAGGGAGGACATAGAATTCGAAAGTGATATAATTATTGAAAAAAGACAAGTATCCTCAGATGTCATCTCTGAATCTCCAGTAAAGCATGAATTCCATGTAGCTTCGTCTAATGGAAGATCAGAATACATGGTCACTAGTATGAATGGTATATGGAATTGTGACTGCCCTGCTTCAACATATCGTAGAGGACATTGCAAACATATCAAAACCATCATCGAATCTTCTTGTTTATAATGAGTATAAATAAGCTTTTTTTGAAACTAAGTGCTCTAAAGTTTTCTTGATTCAAATAAAATGATTATATTTACATATAATTAAAAACTAAAACAAATAATATGAATTACTCAATAATACACAAAATTGCTAAAGAACGTTTCAATAAATTGCCTAACAAATTAACAGGCACTGAAAAATCGATAGTACTTAACATTTATTGGGATTTCTATTAATTTATTAACAATTTGAAACAAAAGAGGGGAATGCTAATATAACTTAAGTATTTAAGCCTCCGAGTAAGATACCATGAACTTTATAACTATTTAACATATGCGAATAAGAACAACTGAACAATACATTAAAATGGTAGGAGAAGATATTCAGTTTGATCAAACCAAGGATGGATATACTGGATCAATTAAGATCGATCCTAACAATTGTTTATTCGGGATTAATATTTCATACAGTAAATTTGCTAATGAAATAATAGATCAACCGGAAAAATGGGAAAGGATAGCAAACTTATATGGATTATACATAGAGACTGCAAATAACACAGAATTAATCCTACATGACAGATACCAATAATATGAAACATACGATAACCGTAATATCAGATACGCATACACAACATAAATTATTGGATCTTCCAGGTGGAGATACTTTAATATTTGCAGGTGATCTTATGAATAATGGTCATAGCGTTTACGAGGTACATGACTTCTTACGATGGTTTATGTCTCAGGATTATGACAACTTAATATTTATCGCAGGTAATCATGAAAAACGATTCGAAGATAATCCCGAGGATACTGCTGAGATCTTAAAAGAATATGAAGATCTAGTAACATACTTACAGGATAATTCATGTATAATATCAAATGAAGAAGGAGAAAGCTTTAATATATATGGAAGTCCATGGCAACCTGAATTTTACAACTGGGCATTCAATTTGCCTAAGGATGGTGCAGAACTGACTGCTAAGTGGGAAGCTATTCCAGACAACACAGATATTTTAGTGACACATGGCCCTCCATATGGTATATTAGATACAAGTGGACATCCATATAACGAAACGGGACTGGGATGTGCTATCTTACGCAAGAGAGTAGATTTAATCAAACCAAAAATCCATATATTTGGACACATACATGGTTCGTATGGACACGAGAAAATTAACGGTACTCATTTTATCAATGCAAGCGTATTGAATGAGCAATATAAACAAACAAATAAACCCATCACATTTGAATGGGACATTGAAAACAATAACATACATATCATATGATAGAAATTACAAAAGAAAACTTCGAAGAAATGTCAATACCTACAAACTTTGTTAATTCATTCGAAAGTAAGGATGAGTTTAGGAAATGGTGCGACGGAGGAACATACATTGATTTACAATATGCATTAGAATCGTTTAAAGAATATGACGAGATATATGAGTATTGCACGATAATTAAAGAGGTAATGGATAGTAAAGAAAGAATAGAGTTTGAACATGTCCTAGATACTGAATTAGTACTCTCGAACATAATGGAAATATATTAAACAAATCGATCTTTTAACATATAATAAACATGGCATACTATAATGGACCAAGGAGAAAGAAGAAGGTTGATCGATCAATAGTACGTCGTAGAACTACTTCTGAGGATTTTGAAAATACACTAAGCAAATTAAAAAAAGAAGATTTGCATGTTGACTTCAGAGATAAGATACGAACAATTGATGGTATACCACATAAACACAGGGAAGGTACATGGATCCCATTGACAAAGATATAATGATGAACAAAATTAGACAGAACGAAATACCTTTAAATTTATCAGAGGATGAATCTAGCAAGCCTACGACATCATGGAAATTAGTAAGGGAACGTGATGGATTAATAATGGAATCAAGTAGAATCAAGTGGATAGGATGGGACCATGAGAATATGTACACTGGAGATTTCAGTAAACCCAACATTGGACTTAGTTTACTGATGTCACCCTTCACTATGGAATTTACATGGCATACCACTAGGATTACAGAAATATTAGAAGAATCAAGTGGATATGTCAAATTCAAAACAATGAATAGTACATATGAGCTACGAACATGTTAATAACATAGCATTGTTCATAACTTTAATGAAAATAAATGCTCTAAAGTTTTCTTGATTCAAATAAAATGATTATATTTACATATAACAAATAATTAAAAAACAAACAATATATGAATACAGAAATCGGAGATTTAAGAATTGAATTAAGTGTAGATACTATTTTAATCAGAGAAGTAAAAACTGGAAGATTAATGAAAGCAAAAACAGTTAGAGCATCTGAAGCAGTTGACGAATATCATGCATTAGTAAAAAAACTAAAAGCTATACATATTGAAAGAGTTGCAAAGGAACGTGCACAACGTTCATAACTATTAAAAACAAACGAAATGATTAAGACACAGCAAAACATATATGATTCAAGCACTGTAGTATCGTCGGTATATGACTTTAAAACAGAAGAATTAATAGTTGCATTCAAATTCGGGGAGTATTCATACAAGGATGTATCTCTTGAAGATTATGATTTATTTGCGGATGCTGATTCCCAAGGAACCGGACTTAACAAATACATTAAAGGAAAATATAAATACGAGAAGATCGAAGAAACTAAATAAACACATTATGATAGAAATAACAAAAACTAAAAAATTAAATAGTACAACAAAGGTAACAGGGACAATCGTACAAATGTCAGACGGAGAATGGTATTGTGTTACATTATTCAGACCTGCTAGGAATCCATGGTTCCTTAGAGGTTCTAAGTCTACGACAACAGGCAGAGTATCAGATGTGGATATATTCTTAAAGAAATATATTAATCAACCAGATATTCAGGAAGGAATTGATATGTTATTAGGGGTATTGAATGGAGAAACGCCAATACTTGATAAAATGGCCTTTTAAACAATGGTTAAACCTATGACCGTTAAACCTATGACGGATGATTAGAAAGAGTAATAATTTGAACGCTGGATTAACTTCCCGGCTGATATGTGTTATTTAGTTTACAAGTTGGCTTGTATGATTATGAATAAAGGTAGAATATAAATTGTAGTATCTCAAGATTGTAGGTATATTTTAGAAGGGTGTTAAAGGAGATAACATACACCATACTGCATATTAAATCTACCAAGTGTACCAACTGTATTGTAATATGTTGGATAACGGATTGAGGAGAACTCCAATATTATCTTAGAAAACACTTAGGAGTTTACAGCAAGAGATGAAGAAATGGTGAGATAATCATTGAAAGAGTTAAATCATTTATCTCGTGACCATTTATAGTAGTGGTAATGGACCTTAATTTTGCCTACTACGGAGCTATTATATATATGGTGCTAATATTAAATACTTACAATTCAACAAGGCATTCAAACTTTTCATAGGGTTCAAAAAGACCTTGGATTAATAATCAATTGCAAACTAAATAAAATATTATGGAAACTAGACAAACATGTAACCCTTAACCATGATTAATTAAAAAACAAATACACTTGTTTATAATCATTATAAATAAGCTTTTAATTGAAACTAAGTGCTCTAAAGTTTTCTTGATTCAAATAAAATGATTATATTTACATATAACAAATAATTAAAGAATATGATCAGAGAAAAACAACCAACAAACGGACCAATTATTATTGATCTTACAGGACCTCAAGGAAACGCATTCGCTTTAATGGGAACAGCAAAGAACCTAGGAAAACAATTAGAAATGACTACAGAACAAATAGATGGACTAATATCGGATATGATGTCAGACGATTATGAAAACCTATTAAATGTATTTGATAAGGCATTTGGTGCTTTCGTAATATTAGAACGATAATATGAAAGGAAGTAAAAACATAAAAAACATAAAAAACGAAATATAATGAATTTATTTGAAATAGGATCAATTTTAGGTGCAATTACAGCACCGACCTTCTTAATACTTACGTTGAAAAGGAGATGGCTATATGATGAATTTCTAGAGGATTTATTTAAATGGTGGGACGGAAACATAAAAGGCTATAATAATGTAGATGTAATATTGGGAGGAGCCTTGTTATTTTTTGTTACATTATTTATATTTTTATTAACATTAATCGCGTGGCCATTTGTAATACCTATTGCAATATTAGCATATATCGTTAATATGATTAGAAACAAGCGAGTTGCTAAAATGAAAAAACAAGCACTTAAAGATGCGTATTATGGTACTAAAAATAAATAATAATGATTACATACAATAAAGACGAAGAAGGTAGAAGGAACGTAAAGGTAAACTTAATACCTAGAGTAAACTTCACACTGCTATTACAACTAGTGGCAGTATTAACTTCATGGGCACTTCATGAAAGTGTTATTAGAAGTTTTGTAGCCTTTCTATCCGGAGGACTTTACCTAATTGCTTGGATACTCTTTGGAGACTCAGCAACAAAAGAAGGAATGGACTACATTATAGAATATTACAGAACAAGCTTCAACTAACATAGAATAACAAACCATAATAAACAACAATCATCATGTCACACAAATTAATATCAATAGGATTAATCGAAACAACAACCGATAGCCAAATGAACAATGGTACCAGAGAATTCATGGATCCGAATACAAATGCATTATATTCTAGTTATTCTAGTGGATATATTCGCAGAAAGCCAATCAGGAGTGGATCATATCAATTAAACAAAAAAATATCAATCGAGCAATCTCCAAATGGGATAAGATATCAGCGTATCATGGAATTTAATCCAGATAATAGAATTGATATAATTGCACATGCTGTTGTGAATTATCGAGCATTTTTAAATAGGTAAATGAATTGCCTGTTAATAATAGCACATCCTAATCCGTTGTCATTTGAAAATAATAAATTATTGAAGACGATTGGTATGTCATACAAGAGGGAAGGGCATAACATTAATGTCATCGATCTATATAAGGATGGGTATAATCCTTCAATGTTTGTCGGGGATCTTTCTAAAATAAACAACAATGCATTTTCAAAATCATACAGACATCAGATCAAGACATCAGATCACATATGGATAATTTCCCCGACGAGGTGGCTAACATTATCCCCCCTTATTGAGGGGTTTATTGACCAGGTTTTTATTAATGGATTTGCGTTTAGTGGAGGTAAGGGACTCCTCACCGACAAAAAAATAGGTGTAGTAATAACATCAACAGCAAATAGATCATTGATGTGGAGATCCCTTGACATTCTTAGGATACGCTTAAGATTCATGGTGTTTCCACAAATATTCAAATTCAAGAATATCAAAATACACCAAATATGGGATGTTAATCGTTTAAGTAACCTTGAACAAATGAAGGAACTTCTTAAAATAAAGAAAACAATATATCGTTATTTATAATCATTATAAATAAGAACTTTAATGAAAATAAGTGCTCTAAAGTTTTCTTGATTCAAATAAAATGATTATATTTACATATAACTAATAATTAAAGAATATGAAAACAGACTTCCAATTAATACGCGAATTTGTAGATCAATCAAACTCAACAAATTCAAATACAGACAAACTTAATGTTCTGAGAACGTATACTAAACATGATGTTGTTGCTATGGCATTACATTATACATATAATACATTTAAACAATATGGCGTAACATCGAAGAACTGTAAAAAGAATCATAAATTGTTAGGATATGCTAATACATACGGAAACTTCTTCGGTTTATTAGACGATTTGGCCAATAGAGTAATGACTGGACATAATGCGATTGCAAATATCAATAGATTTGTCCAGGAGAATAAGGAATTTGAAGATATCATTTGGAATATTTTAGATAGAAATCTTAAAACAAGATCAACAACATCAATGATTAATAAGGTGATGCCTGGTTTAATTCCAACATTTGACGTTGCATTGGCAGAGTCGTACGATGAGAAGATGGCAAAGAAAGTTGATTGGAATGATGGCTGGTATTTGTCAAGAAAATTAGATGGTGTAAGATGTATATGTATAATTGATGAAAACGGGAATCCTGATTTTTTCAGTAGAGCAGGTAAGGACTTTTTAACATTAGACACATTGAAGCCTTCAATTAAAAAGTTAGGATTATCCAATATGATTTTAGATGGTGAGATTTGTATGACTGATGCTGATGGAAATGAAGATTTTCAAGGAATCATTAAAGAGATCAAACGAAAGAATCATACAATTGAAACTCCTAAATTCTTCGTATTTGATATGTTAACTATGAAAGAATTTACAGATAAAGAGTCCGATACATTATTTTTAGAAAGAATAACAAAGGCTGATAATGCTATTGTAGAAGATGAATTTATTCAAGTGCTTCCACAGATATTAGCAAATGATGATAATTTAGCAACATTTATGGAAACAGTTAAAGAAGAAGGTTGGGAAGGTTTAATGCTCCGTAAGAATACAACATATAAAGGAAAGCGAAGTAAAGATGTTCTTAAAGTTAAGAAATTCCATGATGCTGAATACACTGTAGTAGATATTGAAAATGCAATAAACAGAGTTATCGTTGATGAAAAGGAAGTTGAAGAAATGATGATGAAGAAAGTAGTAATAGAACATAAAGGAAATAGAGTTAGTGTAGGAAGCGGATTCTCACATGAACAGAGACGACATTATTTTTTAAATCCTAATGACATAGTAGGTAAACAAATATGTGTTCAGTACTTTGAAGAAACATTAAACGAAAAAGGAACTAACTCATTACGATTTCCCACAGTCAAAGCAGTTTACGAAACGAAACGAAACTTTTAATAAAGCGTATGAAATTAACACAGAAATATTCAGCAGGACTTGCAATAATATATAACAAGAATGTATTATTGGGACATACTACGGGGAGGAAGGGTTCTCATTCGTATGGGATATCAAAGGGCGGAATTCATGAAGGCGAAAGCAAGAGGGATGCAGCCCTCCGTGAAACATTTGAGGAATTCGGAATCAATGTCCCTGTTAATTTGATCCAACCACATGAATTCAATTTCAGTGTAATTTCAAAACGATACGGATACAACAAGACCGTGTATTATTACATAGTAGAGATTAATGATTTAAAACAAATAGGACTTAGTGGATATGATGTTCCTCGTTCACAATTACAACTAGAGGAAGTAGACATTGCAAAATTCGTAGATTACAAACATGCAATGCAATTAGTCATGAAATCCCAAATCCCATTGATTACTAATTTATTATCGAAGGGATTGATTTAACCTAACGAATCAACATATGAACTAAATATTAATAGAAGACATGGAACCAGAAAAAGGTATATTTGAACAATGGGCTGACGAAAGAGATGCCAAATCATGGATTAGAAAAAAACTAGAATTCATTCCATTATGGTGGGATCATGATGGTAGATATATGCACATTGAATTTGCAAGAGGAGTAAAGAATCTTATTTATTGGTTTCCTATCATATGGAAAGATCGTAACTGGGATTCTCATTATATCTTTGAGATCTTAAAACATAAACTAACAGCACAATCAAATTATATTGCAGAACAAAATAGACATGTGAATGCCCAGACAGATGCAAGAGATATGAGACTTTGTGTTGAGCTAATGAAATTAGTGGATGATGGTTTTTATGAAGGAGAATATGCAGATTATCAAAAAACAAAGAATTGGTTTGAACCAATAGGAAATGGTTCATCAACATGGGAATCTAAAGAACTAGAAGAAAACTTCGATGACTATTTCGCTAAATATCCATTGATTTATAAAAGAACATTAAACGGAGAAGGACCGTTCGGTATGGAAGGTACTGAAAGGAGTAAACAGGTAATTGCAATGAACATAGGGCATATTAATCAAGAGAGGGCACATGCTCTATTATTTACAATATTGAAACAAAACATATTAGGATGGTGGGATTAAACGATACAAGTAACGAGAGCTATAGCCTAGGTCAATTGACAGGCGAGATAATAGAGCATAAATATTTACCAACAATGGAAACAGATATGCTTAAAACATTTAATGTTATTAAGGTCGATGACACTGATATCGCAGAAAATAAAAGACTTGATGGTATATTAGATAACACATACAGGATGGCCAAGGGACCTGTGCATTCCAAGATTGCCCATACGAAATGGATTGAACATACATATACATTGGCTGATAAATATTTACCATCAGAAATAACATGTTTAATTACAAAGATAGAACCAAAGGATATTAATGCATTCAAGGAAGGATTAATAAGTTACCTATGGAATACTGATTTAAGCTGGTATATGCCGGAGGATGATTTCTTTAAACCAAATAATCCACATGCATGGTGTTCAACAATAGTATTAACAAGAACTAGGCGTTAATTAAATTGAAACAAAAATAAACCTTTGAGTATAATAATCATGGAAGAAACAAAATCAACTATAATATCGAAACAGATTAATAGATCAAACCCACTATCACATAAGGAAACGTCTAATGTAATCGCAATACATTATAATAACAGGGTAATGGTTTATGATAACATCCACTATCCGAAGGCATATGTTGCAAAATTAGTGCATAACCCAAATGATCCGATTGTTGCAATAACGTACAACGGGAAGAACATTGAATTTTAAAAGCAATAAAAATTGAAACTTTTTAAAACAGTACAGTATAATAACAGAACAATAATTAATATAAATTAAAACAAACAACATGGAAGAATTATTAAATCAAATCGTAGAGACAGTAGATTCAATTAGAGAAGATGCTGCTAAATTTGAAGAAAAAGGAAATGGTGCTGCAGGAACAAGAGTTCGTAAAGCAATGCAAACTATCAAGACATTAGGTCAAGATGTGAGAGTTCATATCTCTGAAGCTAAGAAGGTGAAAGCATAAATAAATGATAGTATTAATGTCTCTGTAATAATGGGTGAAACCCCATAAAAACATAGATATATACTATCTGAAAGTCATTAGCTAAAGACTTAAAAATAAGCTTACCGATTAGCCTGGTATTAAATAAAGGCTTAATGGGGAATTAGCTCATTTGGCCAGAGCGCTTGCCTTGCACGCAAGAGGTAATCGGTTTTTAAACGAGCCGCTTTAAGTAGTGATACTTATCGAATAATTGGATGAATTGCTGGAAAT